>WNFI01661137.1_pt1 | contig 22020 bp, 16 predicted proteins | sample 5400471 | NCBI WGS metagenome assembly WNFI01 (sample SAMN13153348, study PRJNA577476) | soil metagenome | isolation source: 100 cm saprolite on Douglas fir-dominated hillslope | place: USA:California | collected 2013-09-17
CACCTGCGCAATGCCAATGATCAGACCCACCACCATCCCGTAAGCGACGTGACCTGCAAGGTGGCATAGACCCACCGCAATGCCGGCGTTTTTGTACTCTTCCATCGGGTGGTGCTCCGCGACCATCCAAACCAGCGTAAGACTCACGACGATTCCGTGAAAAAGGCCGAACCCCGCGCCGGCAAAAAACGCCGCGGGCCAATAGTTCAGCTCGAGAAACTTCATCAGCACCGCGTACAACATCGCAAAACATACGCCAGAAATCCCATGAAGGAGCGAGCCGAGCAAAAATGCGGTTTGCGACGAACCGGTAAAGAAACTCCCGATCGCCACGACCATATTTCCTTTTGAAAGGCCGGCGCCCGCCATAACACGCATCACCACCGTCATCGTAAAAGCACCGAGCAGACCGGCCAGGAAGGTCCATAGCAGGAAATGGACAATGATCGTCGTTTCATTCATCTCGTCCTCCGAAGTTTTGGGTTAAGGGACCAAGAATTTATCTGATCGCAGTGTGTCTGGCTTTGTCTGAATGCGCGAACTTTTTTGCATTTTTTCCTCATGCAATTTTTTCTCGGAAAAAATGCTCGGCCGCGCTCGACATCCGTACTGAAACGCACCACTCCTCTTTTACGCATGGCAGCCGCCCCAGCGAAACTGCAAATCATCACGAAAAAAGATTACGAGGCATTGGTGCCCCGCTTGCGCGAGCGGCTGATCCAAATGCAGGTCGAGCTCAAGTCTGCTCCATTTCCTGTATTACTCGTGATCGCCGGCCTGGATGGCGCCGGCAAAGGAGAGGTGGTCAATACGTTGAACGCCTGGCTCGATCCGCGTGGTGTCGAGACGTTCGCGTTCGGACCACGCTCCGACGAAGAGCGAGAGAGGCCACCGTTTTGGCGATATTGGCGCGCCCTTCCCCCCCGCGGTCGGATGGGAATTTACTACAGTTCCTGGCACACCGAGGCGGTCCACCAGGAAATCGAAGGTAAGACAAATTTTGACCGCTTTGATCTTGCTCTCCGCCATTGCGCGTCTTTCGAGAAAAATCTTGCCGACGATCATGCTTTAATCGTCAAGATCTGGCTTCACATTTCCAAGCGGGATCAACGAAAACGATTTCACGAGCTCGAAGAAAATCCGCGTACTGCCTGGCGCGTGACGGACACAAATTGGGAAAGCCACGCGCTCTACGATCGGATGACGAACCTTGCCGACCGCATGATCAGAAGCACGCACCGTCCCGGCGCGCCCTGGACGATTCTAGATGGGTCCGAAGAACGTGCGCGCGATGTGGCCGTCGCCGAAATCTTGCTGAAGCGCTTCCGAGAGCATACCCGAAATGTGCAAAGACTCCTTCGTCGCCCGACGAAGCAGCCGAAAAAAATCGCCCCCCTGCGACCTTCAGCAGCGCGGTTACTGGCAAAGCTTCCCGTCGACCTGCGCTTGTCGGCAGCGGCCTACGACAAACGTCGAGACAAACTCCTCGGAAGGTTGAATCGGCTCTTTTTCGACGCTCGGGCGGTTCACCGCTCAGTCGTTCTCGTTTTCGAAGGATGGGATGCAGCGGGAAAAGGCGGAGCGATCCGTCGTCTGACCTCCGCTATTGATGCTCCCTTTTATCGAGTCATTCCGATCGCCGCTCCGACAGATGAAGAAAAATTGCATCATTACCTCTGGCGTTTTTGGCGGCATCTTCCACGCGCAGGCATGGTGACGGTTTACGATCGGTCTTGGTATGGTCGAGTACTCGTCGAGCGCATCGAAGGCTTCGCCCGCGAGGAGGAATGGTCCCGCGCCTATAGTGAGATCAATGATTTTGAAGCGCAGCTCGCGGAAAACGGGATTATCCTGGTCAAAGTGTGGATGCACATCAGCAAGGATGAACAGCTTCGCCGTTTCCGTGACCGCGAACAAATCGCTTACAAGCGCCATAAAATAAATGATGAGGACTGGCGCAACCGCCGGCGTTGGCATGCGTACGAAGTGTCCGTGGGCGACATGCTTGCCCTCACCCACACTGAAACCGCACCGTGGAACCTGGTTCCAGCGAACGACAAAAGGTTCGCTCGCTTAGAAATTCTGAGGATCGCCTGCGAACAAATCGAAAAGGCGCTCGCGAAGGACTAGGAGCTGTTTTTGAAATAAACTTCAAAGATGCAGTTGAACCACACCCCGCGCTTGCGGGGCAGGGAGATCACAGAGGCAGACTTTTGGACAGAATGCACAAAATAAACACGATTGAATCTGGCGGATCAAAACGTGCTCTCCGGTTTTGCCTTTCTCTGTGAACTCTGTGCCTCTGTGGTTCCAATATCATTTCCGCGCAGCGGCTTAACGGAATAGTGCTAGTTATCCAAGCGAGACTTCACCGTCACGAGAGCCACTCGGCTTTCATGGAGATGACGCGACGAACGACATCGTGATGCACCGGTTTATTGATCACCGCTGAAAAATATCGCTTCGCCGATTCACGCAAGGCGGGAGAAAAATCTACCGGCACGAATGCGATAAACTGACGATTGGCCAAGTGCGTGTCCTCGTTGAAACGTTGTTCCCATTCCGCCCATGATTCAGTTGAGAGATCGACCAATGCAATATCCCACTCCTCCATGGGCAGCGCCTTAAATGAAGGCTCCACCACATGGAAGCCCCAGCGCCGAGCCAGCCGCACCAGCTCTGACCGAAGCAGTTTATGCGGGGAAAAAACGGCGAGGACCCGGCGAAGCATGCCCTTATCGAGGGCGTAAGTCGGGACAGGCGCCGCAGCTGGCGCTTCTATTGTAAACGTGAAGAGCGCACCTAGGTTGGCTTCACTTACCACGGTAATCTCGCCGCCCATTGCGCGCACAAGGCTCTTGCTGATCGCGAGCCCCAATCCAGTCCCGGCAAATTTCCGGGTCGTCAAATCGTCGACTTGGTTGAAAGGAATAAAGAGCTTTGAGTGATCTTCCGTCGCGATGCCGATGCCTGTATCGCGTACGGAAAATTGCAAGATACATGTCTCCGGTTTGCTCGGGGAAGTTTCCGCCCCAAGCTCCGGAATCGCCTTGAGACGAACTTCAACTTCGCCCGACTCAGTAAACTTCAGACTGTTTCCCACGAGATTCATCAGCACTTGGCGCAAGCGTGCAAGGTCGGCTAGTACCAGACTGGGCACATTGTCATCCACCCAATGCAGAAGTTCAATTTTTCGCCCGGCCGCACGAACCGCGAATAAATCAAATACTTCCTCGATACAAAGTCGCGGATCGATCGCTTCAGGTTGAAGCAATAACCGGCCTGCATCGATTTTCGAGTAATCGAGAACTTTATTCGTCATATCGAGCAACGCTTCACCGCTCGATTGAATCGATTGGATTGCATCGCGCTGCTCGTGAGTGAGGGTACCATCCAGCAATAAGGTGGCGAAGCCAATGACACCGTTGAGCGGCGTGCGGATTTCGTGACTCATCATCGCGAGGAACCGCCCCTTGGCCCGATCGCCTGCTTCCGCGCGATCCTTCACCGAGATCAACTCGGCCTGCATGCGCTTAACATCGGTGATGTCATCCATCACGTTGATGTAATGACTGATTTTTTCTGGAGCAGAGAATACCGGCGAGACTCGCGCGCGCACATGGTAAAAATCTCCGTTGCGACGTTGATTGATCCATTCACCATGCCAGGTGTGGCCGGCCTTTAGCGTTGCGGCCAGTTGTTCGAATACTTCAGGCGGCGTCCGGTCCGTGCGAAATTCTCGCCAATTGTGGCCGACGAATTCATCGCGCGAAAAACCTGATATCTCACAGATACCTCGGTTAGCGTATTCGATTACTCCAGTAGGGCTGCAGATCAAAATTGCTGAACTGCATTCATCTACCACCTGCCGGAGTTTGCGGATAGTATTATCCTGCTCGGTTTTCCGAGCGAGGATCATCAAAGCAGTCAATGGCACGCCCAGAAGCAAAATAACGAACAATGCGGCCTGTGCGCCCGCACCAAGCATTTCTCGACCCAGGCCACTCGCGTCCAGGTCAATCCCAACAAAGTCCCTCGGCCATGTTCGAACTGCACCATCGATCGGCGCATAAGCCGAAATGCACGCGCCCGATACATCATCGAACTTATACGAAACGGCATCACCGGTGTTACTGTTTCCACGATCGGCTGCTGCAGCCGACAAGTTACTGCCGCGATTCGCATTCATCATCAGTTCCGAACCAGATGGAGACGAATCGAGCAATAAAATGGGTCCTGCTTTCGCCGCGGTCTTCCGCAAAACATGCACCGATCTCGCGTGTGGGTTGACCGTGCGCAGATGCGTCAGGCGATCTCTAATCGTCTGGTAAGATGGCAAAGTCTGGTCGGACGCAGAGCCCGTTAATACATGGACTTCAGCCGGGGTGAAAACCAGGACACACCGGTTTGCATCATTCTTCGCTTCGGTATGAACCCGTTCCTCTATCCGATGTGCATTCCACTGGGCCGCACCTGCGGCCAGGACCGCCGATCCCAGCCACCCGGCCAGGAGCCAACGTCCTTTAACGTAAATACGCATCTGATTTTGTAGAAATGGAATGCACGAAATGCGAAATTTGTGTTTAAGAATAATGAGGACACAATCTCGCAGGTACGAACGGGTTACCTCCAAACAGGTTTTAATACCTTTTTTACATTCACCTGACTCCGAAATTTCTTAGGAATGATTCCATCGATCGCGTTTCACGGCCTTTCTCGCTTGTGCAGACACAAAAAAACCGCCGCGGCTTTCGCCGCGGCGGTCTAGTATTGAAAACTTGAAAATGAATTAGACGAGGTGACCCGAAACGAGCTTGGTCATTTCGAACATGCTGACGGTCTTCTTACCGTTGAAAACGGCCTTCAGTTTGTCGTCGGCATTGATGTTGGTCTTCTTCTTGGGATCTTGAAGTCCGTTCTTCTTGATGTAAGCCCAGAGCTTCTTGGTGAGCTCCGTGCGGGGGAGGGGGGCAGCACCGACGACAGCAGCGAGCTTTTCGTCAGGCGTAACGGGTTTCATGAACGCAGCGTTCGGTTTACGAGCAGATTTTTTAGCCATAGGTGAGACTTGTGATAGTACTCCCATCATCGAACGCAACGATTTTCTAGAGGGAAAAATACGTTTTCTCATAGGTGATTTTCGCTTGCGTCCGTCGCCAGAAATAATTTTACGCGCGCCGAACAAATTCGGCGCGTTGCGGTTGCCTCGACAAGTATGCGCAAAAGAGTAGCTTTCGCCTCAGCCCTTTGCCCTCTGTGAACTACCTTGCTTCTCCTGGTGTCCGCTTCCGCCACGCTCTTTCCGTTGAGCGTCCTCTGCAGATTACAGGAGCGATCAACGCGTATACGGCGCTACTCGCAGCCCGGGCGGGATTCCACGCGCTTTATCTTTCAGGTGCAGGCGTCGCCAATGCTTCCTACGGTTTGCCCGATCTAGGAATGACGAATCTCGAAGACGTGCTGATCGATGTTCGTCGCATCACTGCAGCGACCGAACTTCCTCTGCTCGTGGATATCGATACCGGCTGGGGCACCGCATTATCCATCGCACGCACGATTCGCGAAATGGCTCGGTCCGGTGCTGCCGCGGTGCACATTGAGGATCAAGTCTCGGCAAAACGCTGTGGTCATCGACCCGGCAAGGAATTGGTGTCGACCGCGGAAATGTGCGACCGGGTTAAAGCAGCTGCCGATGCGAAACCTTATCCGGAGTTTGTCGTAATGGCGCGGACGGATGCCGCGGCAAATGAAGGCGTAACCGCGGCGATCGAACGGGCCATCGCTTATCGTGACGCAGGAGCCGACATGATTTTCGCGGAGGCGCTGACATCGTTGGATGACTACAAGAAGTTCGCTGACGCAGTTAAGATACCTGTGTTGGCAAACCTCACCGAGTTCGGAAAGACACCGCTTTTTTCGCTGGACGAACTGCGCTTCGCGGGAGTCGCGATGGCCCTCTACCCTCTTTCTGCGTTCCGCGCGATGAGCGCAGCCGCGTCAGAAACCTATCAAGCGATCCGCCGCGACGGAACGCAGTACGCCGTGATTCCTAAGATGCAAACACGCGCGGAACTTTACGACGTTCTGAACTATCTCTCGTACGAAAAGAAACTCGACGACCTCTTTAAGAACTCGAAATAGGGGCGCCCATTCTTGTTTCATCGACCGCCCGTCTGCACGCTCTCGTCCGCACGGCACACTTAACCTCATTCCACTATGACAAATCCCGCCAAAACCGGCGGTCTCGCCGGAATAGTTGCCGGTGAAACAGCGATTGCAACTGTCGGCAAAGAAGGCGTTGGCCTGACCTACCGTGGCTACACCATCGAAGATCTGGCTGAACATGCCACCTTTGAGGAAGTCGCGTATCTTCTCCTCTACGGTAAGCTCCCCACGAAGACACAGCTCGCAGAATACACTCAACTGCTCGCAAGTCAGCGCGATCTACCCGCTCCGCTTAAAGCAGCGCTCGAAATTATCCCGGCATCTGCCCACCCGATGGACGTGCTTCGCACGGGCTGTTCTTTTCTTGGAAACCTTGAGCCGGAAGGTTCGGGCCGCGATGCGCTCGCAGTGGCCAATCGACTCACCGCCGCCTTTCCCTCGATTCTGCTCTATTGGTATCACTTCCGCACCGGTGGACGTCGTATCATCCTCAATACGTCCGCCCCATCGCTCGCCGCCCACTTCTTGCAGCTTCTCCATGGCAAGCCGCCGAGCCCTGAACACGCCCGGGCCATGGACGTCTCCCTGGTGCTCTACGCCGAGCATGAATTCAATGCATCAACCTTCACCTGCCGGACCATTGCATCGACGCTAGCGGACTTTTACTCCTGCGTGACCGGTGGCATTGGCGCTCTGCGCGGCCCGCTTCACGGTGGTGCGAATGAGGCTGCCATGGAATTGATTCAACAATTCAAGACACCCGATGAAGCGGAACGCGGATTATTGGATATGCTGGCGCACAAGAAGTTGGTCATGGGTTTTGGACACCGCGTCTACAAGCATGCAGATCCACGCTCTGCGGTTATCAAGGCGTGGTCCGAAAAGCTCGCACCGCAGCATCCGAAGGGCGCGGCTTTATTCTCAATCTCGGAGCGCATCGAAACCGTGATGATGAGAGAGAAAAAAATGTTCACCAATCTCGATTTCTACAGTGCCACCGCCTATCACTTCCTTGGGGTACCGACTGCCATGTTCACTCCAATTTTCGTCATCGCCCGAATCAGCGGTTGGTCTGCCCACATCATTGAACAGCGTAAGAACAATCGACTGATTCGCCCTACCGCCGACTACACCGGCCCAGACCAGACCCCCTGGGTTCCCATCGACCAACGCACATAAATCTTATTCCGGGAAAGGTTGTTCTCCATGTCCTCGCCTATTTCAAATGTCCGCCCGCCACCGGATTCGCTACTGGTTGAAATTGCCAACTACGTCGCCCAGCCGCCCGAATTCAGCGAAGAAGCGTACGCCACGGCTGCGCACTGTCTATTGGATACACTAGGCTGCGGACTTTTGGCACTGCAGTACCCGGCCTGCACCAAACTGCTGGGACCGATTATTCCTGGCACGGAAGTGCCGTATGGCGCTCGCGTTCCTGGAACGCCCTATGAGCTGGATCCGGTTACCGCCGCCTTCGATATTGGGTGCTGCATTCGCTGGCTCGACTTCAACGACACCTGGCTAGCGGCCGAATGGGGACATCCTTCAGATAACCTGGGTGCGATCCTTGCAGTCACCGACTGGCTGAGCCGATCTGTTGCCGCAGGTGGAAAACCGATCGCGCTACACAGTGCAATTCAAACCCGCCACTCGGTCCTCACTATCCGTGATGTCTTGTCCGCCATGATCAAGGCGCACGAGATCCAAGGAATTCTCGCCCTGGAAAATTCGTTCAACCGGGTCGGACTCGATCATGTGCTTCTCGTGCGTATCGCGTCCACCGCGGTCGCGACTCATCTTCTTGGCGGGGATCGCGATCGCATCATCGACGCGCTTTCCCACGCCTGGGTCGACGGTTCCGCACTGCGCACCTATCGTCACGCGCCCAACACCGGTCCGCGCAAATCGTGGGCCGCCGGTGACGCGACCAGTCGAGGCGTCCTGCTTGCGCTACGAGTTCTCGCCGGTGAGATGGGTTACCCCTCTGCCCTAACCGCGAAAACATGGGGATTTCAGGATGTTTCATTCCGCTCACAGCCCGTAATTCTGGCGCGTCCCCTCGGCAGTTACGTTATGGAGCACGTACTGTTCAAGATCGCCTTCCCTGCGGAATTCCACGCCCAAACCGCCGTCGAAGCTGCGGTCAAACTTCACCCCAAGGTAGCATCTCGCCTCGACGCAATCGAGCGCGTTGAGATCACCACCCACGAGTCCGCGCTTCGCATCATCGATAAAACCGGCCCTTTGAATAATCCCGCCGATCGCGATCATTGCCTGCAATACATGACTGCCGTTGGATTGATTTTCGGTCAGCTTACGGCCGATCACTATGAGGACAAAATTGCCGCAGATCCCAGGATCGATGCTCTTCGTGCGCGCATGCACGTCCACGAGGACAAAGGTTACAGCCTCGACTACCTCGATCCGGACAAGCGTTCGATCGCAAACGCCGTCCAAGTATTTTTCCGCGACGGCACTCACACCGAGCGAGTAGCGGTGGAGTATCCGCTTGGACATCGCCGGCGCCGAACGGAAGGTATTCCGATCCTGTTCGACAAGGCCGAGAACGCTTTGCACACCACGCTCGAAGACGACCGGGTCGAAGAAATTTTAGATCTCTTCGACCAGCGGGACAAACTTGAGCAGATGCACGTTCACAAGTTCATGGAGCTTTTCGTTCCTTAAGCGGAAAAAGGCAGTAGGCATCCACGAATGGACACGAAGAAGCGCGAATGAGAGGGAGAAGCTGAGTCATGCGGTTTAGACCGCAAGCGATAGCGCGGTGAGGTGGGCCGGCGCATCCCTGCGACCGCACGGCAAGCAACAGGAGTGTCTCAATCGCGAAATGCCATCGCAGAGTGGCGCCGGCCCACCTTCATGCTCTTCTCTCAGTGCTACCGGTATTTATTTCGAAGATATGCCCCAGGACTCGACCAAAAAACGTCGGATTCACACCAAGGCAACCTGTCGTTTTTTCAATGCGGGTCCGATTGAGTCTACCTGTGCAAGGGGTGCAGCCGCGGTGGGTGGATTCAGCGTTTCTTCAAAGGCTTTGATCAGATTGCGACTGATCACTACGCGCTGAATCTCCGACGAACCTTCTCCGATTTCGCAAAGTTTGGCGTCGCGCCAGCATCGTTCGATCGGGAAGTCCCGAGAATATCCGTGGCCGCCGTGGATCTGCATCGCCTCGTTACATGCGCGAGTTCCCGCTTCGGAGGCAAAGAGTTTCGCCATAGCGGATTCCGTGCTGTGTTTCATGCCTCGGTCCGCCATAAGAGCAGCGCGCATGATGAGCAATTCGGCTGCATCGAGTTCGGTCGCTGCGTCGGCCAACTTGAATTGGATCGCCTGGAATTCAGCCAGCTTTTTGCCGAATTGCTGGCGGGTCAAAGCGTGTTTCATCGCGGCATCGACCGCAAATCGTCCCAATCCCAACGACACCGCAGCAACGCCCAGGCGACCTTTGTCGAGGCAGGCGAGCGCGGCAGCTTGGCCATGTCCCCGTTCGCCTAAAAGTTCCGCCTTCGCCTTATCGAAACGAAGTTCCGAAGTCTCGCTCGCACGCATGCCGCACGTGTGCATTTTTCGCACCGGCTGTACTTGGGATTTGTCGACGAGAAATGCGCTGATCTCCTTGCGCCCTTTATCGGTGGTTCCTGTTGAAGCAATCACGACGAGAATATCCGCACGCCGGCCCTGAGTGATAAAATGCTTGGTACCGGAGATCTCCCAACCGCTGCGCGTCTGCGTTGCCGTGGTCTGTATGGCACCACTGTCGCTACCCGCGTTCGGCTCGGTCAACGCCCACGCCGCGATCCAATCACCATTAATCAAATGCGGCAGCATACGGCGCCGCTGGGCATCGTTGCAGTTGCCTAAAATATGACCCACCGCCAGCGCGTTGTGTGCGGCAAGATCGAGCGCAAAAGCGGCGAAATGTTTTGCGACTTCGGCGATGATGCAGACGTAAGCCGCATAGCTGAATCCAAGTCCGCCCGATTTTTTTGGTACGCAAACTCCCATCAAACCCAACTCCCCTGCCTCGGTGAATATTTCTCGCGGGAGATGCTCTTCCTTCTCCCATTTCTCGGAATGCGGATCGACTTCATCATGGCAGAAACCCTGAACCTTCACCAAAAAGGCCATCTCTTCCTTGGTTAAAAAGTCAGGAAACAATGAACGTGCAGGCAGGGCGGATTTCATAAGACATCCTATGTTGGAGTTAGGGCCGGCGTTAGGGATAGCTGGCCAAGATTGTTATGGTCGCAGCCTATCCGCTTCGACGACTGCATCAAGTGATTTGAACCCTTCGTTAGGTTTTTCATTCCCGATTTTTCAGCTCATGTTTCGAAGCGTTTGCAGATTGCTTAACGTGTCTCGTTTCATATCTTTTCAGCATGGTAGCCGCCGCCCCCCTCGGTCGCACCGTCAAATCCCGAACGCCGCAGCGCATTCTCACTGCGGTGCCCATTTGCGACGGACATGACAGCGCCATTTCGACCATCAATCTCGAGTTCGCGCGCCACGGCATTGAGGTCATTTACCTAGGCTATCATTGCCCCGCTAGTTCGATCGCGCGCGCGGCCATGCAGGAGGATGTACACGTCATCGGCATTAGCTCCTACAACGGCGGCCACATTGTCTTTTTCAAAGAGGTCGTTGATCAACTCGCCGTTCGCGGCGCCCACGACATCCCGGTATTCGGCGGAGGCGGAGGCACGATTACTCCTGCGGACGAACGCGTTATGCAACGGCAGGGCACCGAGAGGATTTTTTATGCGGGCACGCCGCTTAACGATATCATGGCGTTGATCAAACGGGACTATCACCGCGAACTGAAACCCAATACCAGACTGAGCGGTGACCGCGCGACCGCTCGTGCTATTACACTTGCCGAACAAAATCCAAGCCGTCGCCAGTCGTACGTCACTCGACGAAAAAATGGGGTTCAACATTCGATCGTGCTGGGCGTGGCGGGCCCCGGAGGCGCCGGAAAATCCACGCTTATCGATGAAATCACCAGCCGCTTCCTTCAGGATAACCCGAAAGGCCGCATCGCCATCTTGGCCAACGATCCTTCCCACCCCGACACGCATGGGGCGATCCTCGGTGACCGGGTCTCAATGATCTACGCCCAAGATGACCGCGTATTTTTTCGTTCGCTCGCCACGCGAGGCAGTCTCACTGGTCTTTCCGCCGCCGCGCCCGCAGCCATTGAGATTCTGCGCGAGAGCGATGAGTTCGATCTGATCGTGGTCGAATCGGTTGGCATCGGCCAGGAGAGTGACCCGTTTCAACTCTACGGCCGCGGTGCGCCTCTCGTGGACGCCACGCTTTACGTCCTCGCGCCCTACTATGGCGGACGGTTGCAACTTCAGAAAATAGGCCTTCTCAACAGCGCCACGCTCGTTGCGCTCAACAAATGCGATCACCCCATGGCACACACCGCCCACGCAGAGATATCCGCGCGCCTCGAAACCAACGGCCTCGGTCAGCAACTATTTTCAACGACGGCCACGCGCCATAACGACGAAGGCATCGACCGACTCTATCAAGCAATCCGCTCTCTTCGCCTCTAGATCAGCCCTCTCCCCTCTTGCCTCTCGTTACTCAACATTCCTCTTCCCTCGGCCAAGTTGCCGAAGCGGTGACCGCTTATAATACGCATGTCTCGAATGAGGTCGTTCGTGCGCGCAGCGATGCTGCGTTCGCCGCGGAGTTGCAGTCACGCTGGAAGAGAATCCGTGGCTCGATTGAGATGACCCAATCGCCCACCGGCACAAAAATTCCTCGGCTTGCTCTGCCTCAAACGGATGAACCTGGTTCAATTGCCGAATATCTTTTCGGACAGGGTTTGCCCGGAGAATTTCCTTACGCCAATGCCGCTTACCGAGAGATGTATCTCGATCGCGAGACCGCCGGCGAGGAGCCGATGCGCCTGTTTGCCGGACTCGGTCTCGCGGAAGACACCAATAAACGTTTTCACTATCTCAGCAAAAACCAGAAAAGCATTCGACTCTCCACCGCGTTTGACGGCCCTACCCTCTACGGGCTCGATAGCGACCACGAAGGCGTATTGGGCAAAGTCGGTGAAGGCGGCGTCGCGATCGACACGGTGGAAGACATGGAACGGTTGTTCGCGGGTTTCGACCTCACCCGAAAAGACGCATCGGTCTCCATGACGATGAATGCACCTGCACCTATCATCCTTGCGATGTACATTGCCGCGGCGAAACGACGCTTTGGCTCCGATTGCGTTCCCAACCTCCGCGGCACCATCCAGGCTGATATGTTGAAGGAGGTGCAGGCACAAAACGAAGTGATTTTCCCGATCGATGCCTCACTTCGCTTCCTTTGCGACATGGTGGAATGGTCGATTGCGGAAATGCCGCGCTGGTATCCGATCAGCGTGAGCGGCTATCACATCGCCGAAGCCGGCGCGACGCCTGTTCAACAAGCTGCGTTCACCCTTTCAAATGGTTTTACCTATGCCGAACTCCTGCGTGAACGCGGAGTGGACGTAAACCGCTTTGCTCCGCGCTTCTCATTTTTCTTGGATTGCGGCCTCGACATCGAGTACCTCGTTCTCGGTCGCGTGTGTCGCCGGATCTGGGCCATCGGCATGAGGGACGTCTTCGGTGGAGACGCACGGGCCCAGGTGCTCAAGCTTCACACACAGACCAGCGGACGCTCGCTCATCGCGGCAGAATTTCAGAATAACCTCACTCGAACTGCGATCGAGCTCATGGTGTCGTATTTGAACTACACCAATTCCTGTCACAGCAATTCCGCCGATGAGCCATTTACCACACCCACGGAAAAATACGCACGCCTGGCCTCGCACGGACAGTCCATTATCATCGAGGAGTCGGGTATCTTTAAACACATGATGAACGTATTCGGTGGATCGCCGGGGTTGCTGCTCTTGGAAAGGCAGGTTGAGCAAGCGGTTCTCGCCGTGTTTCGCGAAATCGATTCGATCGGCGGCGTTCTGGCAGCTCAGGAACAGCGCTACCAACGAAGCAAGATTCAAGAGGCTGGCCATGCATATGAGCGACAGATCTACGACGGAACGCGTCCCATCATCGGCCTCAACAAATATGTCTCAAACGAAAAGCTCCCGGCTGTTCCACTCGCCCGGACGCCACCGCGCAAACAGCGACTTCAGGTCGCAAGGCTGCGCGCCTTCAAAAAGAGAAATGCGCGCAAGGCGCCAGACGCGCTTCAACGTCTGGAAACCGTGGCACGTTCCAACGGCAATGTATTCGCCGAACTCCTGAATACCGTCGAAGTTTGTTCACTCGGCCAAATCACGGCCTGTCTTTCCGGCGTCGTAGGAAAATTCCGGCCCATGATGTAACTCCTTTTCACATGTCGCTCCTCGATACCCCACCCCAGAAAACATTTAGCGGTCTGATCGATCGCTGTCGCGAAATCGCGAATGAAGAAGCTTCGCTTCGTGAAGGCGGTGGGGCCGATGGTCTCGCGCGACAGCACAAGCTTGGCCGGTTGTTTGTTCGTGAACGCATCGCAGGTCTGATCGATAAGGATTCATCTTTTCTCGAGATCGGACTTTGGGCCGCCCACGGAATGTACAAATCATGGGGTCTGTTCCCCGGCGCAGGAGTCGTCACCGGCATCGCCGAAGTACAAGGGCATCGGTGCATGATTATCGCCAATGATGCCACGGTGAAAGCGGGTGCTTTCGTCCCGATGACATGCAAAAAGGTGCTTCGCGCACAGCGCATTGCCTTCGAATGCAATTTGCCTATCATTTATCTCGTCGATTCCGCCGGCGTTTTCTTGCCGATGCAGGATGAGATCTTTCCCGACGAAGACGACTTCGGCCGGATCTTCCGCAACAATGCCGTTCTGTCAGCCGCCGGCGTCCCGCAATACGCAGCCATCATGGGCAACTGCGTCGCGGGCGGCGCTTATCTCCCCGTTCTCTGCGACAAAATATTAATGACGGAAGGAAGTGGTCTTTATCTCGCCGGCCCTCAACTGGTCAAAGCCGCGATCGGGCAGGACGCCGATACCGAATCGCTCGGCGGCGCTGCGATGCATGCGGAAATTTCGGGCACCGTGGATTTTAAAGAAGAAAACGACGAAGCCTGTCTAAAACGTCTGCGCTCGCTCGTCTCGTTGCTCCCGTCGGAATCCTCCCCGACGCCCTCATCGATCGAACCGGAGTTTCCCGCTTCAAAAATCTACGACTTGGTTTCACTCGACGGCCGTGCGGAATACGACACGCGCGAACTACTCCGCTGCATTGTGGATCGCGACTCGACCGACGAGTACAAAGCGGATTATGGCAAAACTCTGGTGTGCACCTATGCGCGCTTAGGCGGACGACCCATAGGAATCGTGGCAAACCAACGCAGCCGGGTAACGTCGAAAAACGGCGGATTGCAAATGCCCGGGGTGATCTATTCGGAGAGCGCCGACAAGGCCGCGCGCTTCATTATGGACTGCAATCAATCGCAGTTGCCCATTTTGTTTTTTCAGGACGTGTCCGGATTCATGGTCGGAAAGGATGCAGAACAGTCCGGTATTATTCGCAAAGGAGCCAAGCTGGTGAGCGCCGTGAGTAATTCGACTGTTCCCAAGATCACGACGGTGATCGGTGGTTCATTCGGCGCCGGCAACTATGCCCTCTGCGGCAAGGCCTTTGATCCACGCTTCATCTTTGCCTGGCCTCACGCGAAATACGCCGTCATGGGCGCGGCACAAGCCTCCGACGTTGTGTACAATATTCTAGCGCGCGGGGCAAAGGACCGTCCCAAGGAGGAACTCGATAAACTGCGTGAACAAGTAAAACAGGACTACGTCGAGCAAGCCGATATCCGCTATGGCGCCGCTCGGGGTTGGGTCGACGCCATCATCCAACCCCATAATACGCGCTCAACGCTCCTGGCCGCACTTGCGCTTGTCACCCGCCCAGCATCCAAGGCTCGGTTTCATACCGGCGTTCTCCAAGTTTAAAAAAAAATAAGCGCATCGAACCGGTCATGGCCACTTCACTCAAAATCGCGAATGCGTCAGCATTCTGGGGCGACCAACCGACTGCGGCTGCTCAACTCGTCGCACAGCAACCCGATCTTGATTTTATCACGCTCGATTATCTCGCCGAAGTCTCGCTCTCGATCATGGCGATCATGCGCGCGAAGGACCCTGCAGCGGCGTACGCGCGTGATTTCATAGACGTCATCCGTTCCCTCGTTCCGTTTTGGAAAAAGGGTGGCCAGACACGCATCGTGACAAATGCGGGCGGCCTCGATCCCGAGGCGTGCGCCCAAGCGTGTTCCCACGTGCTGCGTCAGGCGGGCCTCGAACGCCTAAAGATTGCTTCGGTCACGGGTGATGATGTTTTCGCCAAACTTAAACAGTCACCCAACGCGTTTACTCATTTCGATAATCACTCTTCGCTTTTCAAGGTCGCCGATCGTCTCGTCACGGCTAACGCGTACCTCGGAGCCGATGGTATCGCTGCCGCCCTGCAAGCGGGCGCGGCCATCGTCATCACCGGCCGCGTTGCGGATCCGAGCCTTACGGTCGGACCATGCATCGCTCATTTCGGGTGGAAAAATACCGACTATTCTCAACTCGCAGGCGCAACGGTCGCGGGTCATCTCATCGAATGCGGAACCCAGGTTTGCGGGGGATTCTCAACCGATTGGCTGCATCTGCCTGACCCGGCGAACATTGGTTTCCCCATTGCCGAAATCGACTCAGCGGGCTCATGCGTGATCACCAAACCGAAAAATACTGGAGGGCTCGTCAACCTTCAAACCGTCAAGGAACAATTGCTCTACGAGATCGGTGACCCTGCGCAATACCTCAGCCCTGACGTGACCGTTTCATTTCTCACGATCCGCCTTGAAGAAACAGGCTCCGATCGCGTGCGTGTCAGCGAAGCTTCCGGTCACGCTCCGACTGATTCTCACAAGGTGAGCGCGACGTACCGCGACGGTTACAAGTCTCATGCGATGATCACCGTTTTCGGCCATGACGCCGTGCGCAAAGCGCGACTCGCCGGCGAAGGTCTCTTTCGTCGTCTGCGTGATCAGGGTCACACTTATCGCGAATACCTGGTCGAATGCCTTGGCACTGGCGCATCCGTGCGCGGTATTGCCAGTCGCATGAGCGATACGCATCTCGTCGAAACTGTTCTTCGTTTGAGCGTCGCCGACGAGAGCAAGGAAAACATTGAACGCTTCACCAAGGAAATTGCATCCCTCGTTACATGCGGGCCCCAAGGTGTCACCGGATATGCGTCCGGCCGCCCCAGGGTCTTTCCGGTTTTCGGCTACTGGCCCACGCTCATTTCAAAATCTCAGGCCACTTCTCAGTTTAAAGTCCTGCCTTAGCCAGAATCAACCGCAGGCGTCCACGAATGAATACGAATAAACAGAAATCACAGATGGAAACAGCCGAGAAAAGATCGAGACGGCTCTTTTCACTGCTCAGCGAGCCTCGAGGTCGAAGGCTCTCTGAATTAATTTCATTCGTGGCGATTCGTGCTTATTCGTGGATACTCGGCATCGTTCAGGCTTAGACAATCATTTACGCTTCAGTCCTCGTTCTTCATTCGCAATGTCCACTACGACCATTCAGTTGCGAGAAATTGCCTTCGCCCGCAGTGGAGACAAAGGCGACAACGCAAACGTGGCGGTCTTTGGCCGTTCATCGCTCGCTTACCAGTGGCTACGCCAAAATCTTACAACCGCAGTTGTTGAAGATTTCTTTCGCCCGCTTGGGACCAGCGACGTCATCCGCTACGACGTACCCAATCTCGAAGCGCTCAATTTTATTCTTCCGCACGTGCTGGCAGGCGGCGGCAGCCGTTCGCTTCGCATCGACGCCCAGGGCAAAACGCTAGGGCAGGCTTTGCTCGAGCTGAAAATCGAAGTTCCTCACACCTTGATCTCTCAACGCTAGCATAAAACCACATCTTATGGCCGCCCCCCTCTTCTTGCTGGCCGACAAAAAGTCTTCCATTACGACGCTCACGCTCAACCGTCCGGACAAGCGCAATGCGTTGAACGTTGAACTGCTTCAAGAGCTCTGCGATGCGGTGTCCGTTGCCGAACAGGATCCGTCTCAGCGGATTTTGATTTTGCGAGGCGCTGGGTCTGTCTTCTGTGCGGGGCTCGACTTAAACGAGGCGACGAATCTCGATCGCGCGCATGGCTCCGCCGAGCTCGTAAGCCAGGCGCTCCGACGCTTGAGTGAAACGCGCTTGGTGACGATCGCTTCGGTCCATGGTGTCGCGCTCGCTGGCGGAGCGGGTCTAATGTGTGCGTGCGACTTCGCGGTGGCGACACGCGACGCAAAATTTGGATATCCGGAAGTGCACCGTGGCCTTGTGCCTGGACTCATCATGACCTTTCTCCGCCGTCAGCTTCGGGAGCGGGATGTGCGCGAACTTCTTTTGCTGGGCAAGCTATTCGACGCCGAACGCGCCCTGGCTCTTGGTTTGATCAATCGCGTGGTGGAGGACGAAGCCTCTCTTGCGTGGGAAATCCAAGGCATCACCAGTTCTTTGCTTCAAGGTGCGCCCGACGCTCTCTCGAATACAAAAAAACTTCTCGCGGAACTGTGGCACACGCCAGTCTCTGCCGATCTGAATCGCGCGCTCGCCTTCCATCTCACCGCCCGCAATTCCAACGAAGCCAGCGAAGGAATCGCCGCATTCCTGGAAAAACGCGCGCCCGCCTGGGCGGAAAAGAAGTAGGGCCCGTCTCTCCGTTACGACTGATGCCGTGAAGTTGTTTTCCGAAAAGATTCTTGATCCGCCATTTATTTCTGTTATTACAGAAATAATGAAAATAACGCCGGTCATGCACAAATTCATCCTTCATTGGGGGGAAATGGGCACCAAATGGGGCATCAATCGTTCGGTGGCCCAGATCCATGCGTTGCTTTTCATCGTCGGGCGGCCTCTTCCTGCGGATGTAATTACCAATCAACTGTCGATCGCCCGGTCGAATGTAAGTGCGGGGCTTAAGGAGCTCCAGGGCTGGGGCATTGTGCGGGTTGCTCACATCATGGGTGATCGACGAGATCACTTCGAGGCTTTGGCCGACGTATGGGAGACATTTCGCCACATCCTCAATGAAAGAAAACGCCGAGAAGCTGATCCGACGCTGCGGCTGTTAAGAGAGTGCGTTGAAGAAGCGGGTGAAATTAAGAAAACTACGGCCGAGGATGAAACAGCCAAGCAACGTCTCGCCGACATGCTGGAATTCTTTGAATTGGCCAACACATGGGGCGAGCGGGCCGGCGCCTTCTCTCCTAAAACAATCAAGCGTTTCGCTCAAATGGGTGACTCCATTTTCAAACTCGTCGGAAATGGATGAGTTTTTTTACCCACTTATTTCTGTTTTGTCTGAAATAACTGTTGTAATCGCTAGCCAAAATCCGAACCAATCATGAATGCCGTCGTCGCTTGTTACATGATCTATCTAGCCGTAAGCGTCACCCTGACCATCTGGGTCGCTCGCACGTTACATAAAAATGGGCGCATCTTTCTTGTGCAGGCTTTCCATGGGAATGAAGAAATGGCCGACTCGGTTAATCACTTGCTCGTCGTGGGTTTTTACCTAGTGAACATCGGCTATATCGCGCTCGCGTTGAAGTACGGCCAAAAGCCAGTGACCGTCACGGATGCATTTGAGTTCTTGAGCACAAAGCTGGGACTTGTGCTCGTAGTGCTGGGCGCAATGCACTTCTTCAACATGTTTAACTTCGACAAAATGCGGAGAAAAGGAACACGCCCAACCGTCATGGAACCGAGAGGCACTCCCGTAACGCAGTAGCACGGGAATTGGGTTCAGCCCTAGCCGCGCACCACATCATGAAAATCGTTCTCCCTGGAGGTTCTGGTCAGATTGGGACCTTGTTGGCTCGGTCCTTTTCGCAGGCCGGACATGATGTGGTTGTTCTCAGCAGAACTGCCGAATCCGTCGGGCCCTGGCGTACTCTTCCTTGGGATGCCTCTTCGCATGGGGATTGGTGCGCGTCTTTCGAAGATGCCGACGTTGTGATCAACTTGGCGGGACGGAGCGTAAACTGCCGGTACACGCTCCAGAATCGTAAAACCATCAAGGAATCGCGGGTCAATTCGACCCACGCTGTAGGACGTGCGATTGCCCGCGCAAAGCGTCCTCCCCGGGTTTGGCTACAAGCCAGTACCGCGACTATTTACGCTCATCGCTACGACGCACCGAATGACGAAGCGACCGGACTTGTTGGCGGCACTGAACCCAACACTCCCGAGTCCTGGCGGTTTAGTATCGAGGTTGCCGAAGCCTGGGAGAAGGCCCTGCTTGAGTTTGAACTGCCAGACACTCGCAAGGTCCTCTTGCGATCCGCGATGACAATGAGTCCTGATCGTGGTGGCATATTCGATACATTGTTAGGCCTTGTTCGTCACGGTCTTGGAGGACAGAGCGGCAATGGCCGCCAGTATGTGTCGTGGATTCACGAGACTGACTTCATCAATGCCATTTCTTGGCTCATTGAGCATACTGAACTCGAAGGCCCCGTGAATCTGGTGGCACCCTCTCCTATCCCAAATAGTGATTTTATGCGGACGTTAAGAGATGCATGGGGAATCAAGTTCGGACTTCCTGCGGCGAAATGGATGTTGGAACTAGGTGCGATCTTTATGCGAACGGAGACCGAGTTAATTTTGAAGAGCCGGCGTGTCGTTCCCCGGCGATTATTGGAAAATGGATTTACCTTTCAGTTTGCTACCTGGTCCGATGCGGCGAAGGACCTTTGTGTGCGCTGGTCCAGCAATCGGGCATAAGACTTGCGCAAAGCTCTGGGTAGGGGCGGGACCGCCTGCGGCCTGCGAAGCTTTAGCAAAGTAGGCTGCGCCCTCCGTCGCGCGGAACAGGCAGACCTAGGAGTCGATCGACGCAATCTGCTGACGTAGAATCCAACTTTTCTATCATGATAACTCCAACGGCGGGCCCAGCGGTCCCGCCCTACCCCAGACGCTTCGCCCTGTTTTCCGCTTCAGGGGTACGCCATTTATTTCAACGCCCAATGGCGATTAGCGTCGGACGGAAGGTGGGCCGTCGCGTCCCCGCGTCGGCATTTCGCGATTGAGACGTATATCCTGTTGCGATTGCCGTCGCAGGGACGCGCCGGCCCACCTCTTCGCACTAAATCAACCCGTTATTCAGCGAGCACAAATTTTTCGAGCTGAGTCTTCACCTCTTGCAGAAACGCGGCGGCGCCGGCGCCGTTCACGACTTTGTGATCGAAGGTCAGCGATGCTTGCACAGCTTCGACCGGGTAAATGACGCCGCCATCGTTGATCATCTGCTGATGAGCGGTGCCGATAAACAAGGTCGACATCGCCGGCGGCACGACAATCGGGATCGCGGATTCCACGCCAAACGAGCCGAGGCTTGTGATGTTGAGCGGCGCTTGGACGTCCTCGATTTTCCCCGCGCGCGCGGCCGCCAGTGCGGTACCGTAGGCTCGACAAAAATCAGGCCACGCCAACCGATTCGCCTGATGAATCACCGCTGTCGCGAGTCGATCTTCCTCCAGTGCGACGGCGAAACCGAGGTCGAAGTCGTCATGCTGAATGATGCTTCCGTCTTTAGTCACCAGACTGCGAAAACTTGCGTGCTTTTCCATCGCACGCGCTACGGCCCAAGCGACCATGAGCGAGGGGGAAACGGCTTCGTCTCCGGCGTTCTGTTTAGCCAGCGTACGCGCCGCACGAACCGCCTGCCATTTGATGCTCATCTGAATGTTCGCTGGCACGACGCTCTCCAACCTGCGCGTGATGGCTGGAGACAATGCAGGCTCTCGGCGCTTTCCATGCGCCTGCGCTGCGTCGGTCACGCTGCTGCGTTGGATTTGCTGCAAACTTGGGGGAAGCGGAGCGCGAATCGACGGGCTCGACGTTGGCCCGGATCCGCCATGCGCAGCTTCGTGTCGTGAGGCGGTTGCGGCATCGACTACCACCACACAGACCTCCTGCCCGATATTCACGGTCTCATCGACTTTAACGCGCCATTCTTTCAACACACCGACCATCGATGACTCAATCGGGTAAACCGCTTTTTCCGTCTCCACTTCGCAAAGCGCTTCATCCAAGGCGATCTTATCACCCGGATTTTTGTTGAGCAACACGACACGAGCCGAACGTATCCCTTCGCCCATAATCGGAACTTTGATGAGAATCTCCACCTCCTTTCCGGGTGAAGCGGAGATCGGCTCCATCGTCGACGCAGGCGCAGCCGGCAGAGAGAGCGGTAAGTCCGTAGGCGATACAAGCTCGAGCCCCACGGTCGATTCACGTTGCATCGTCATGCTCATGACACGCTTGATCGCGTCGATAATGCGCGGCGTATCCGGCAATGCCGCGTACTCGTAAATCGGATTATACCCGATCATCACATTGCCCTTGCTGACCAAAATCGGAGGTGCCACCAACCGGTTCCACACATCTGGTCGAGCCGTCAGATGCGAGATGATCATTTGTCCGACGCTACAATTTTCCGTATCTTCCTGCACGACGACCAAGCGCCCCGTTTTCCGCACGGACTCCTCAATCATCTCTCGGTCCCACGGAACAACCGAGCGCAAATCAATCAAGTCTACGCTCGCTCCTTCACCCAGTTGATCGACCGCCTCAGCGGCTTTCTCCATCGTATTACCCCACGCCACCAGCGTGACAGCGGAGCCCTCGTTCCGTCGACGCGCGTGTCCGATTGGAACGGCGGTGACCGATTCTTTCACTTCGCGTTCGGCCCAAAGCAGGTGCTTGGGGATTAAAAAGATCACCGGGTCTTCGCCATGCATCGCGGTCCAGAGCATTCC
>WNFI01661331.1_pt1 | contig 22020 bp, 24 predicted proteins | sample 5400471 | NCBI WGS metagenome assembly WNFI01 (sample SAMN13153348, study PRJNA577476) | soil metagenome | isolation source: 100 cm saprolite on Douglas fir-dominated hillslope | place: USA:California | collected 2013-09-17
AGTAAAATTACCGCCCCTGTAATACCTAGCAACTTGGCCGTAACCATCTGGCCGTGGCTGCTGATGTATGCGACTGGAACGTATACCAAGAGAATTAATATCAGGTTGGAAACTTCCATTAGCAATGAGATATTGAAAACCCGCCCGTAGAAAAATTTGGCGGATCGGAATGATTTACTAGAAGAAATCTGCTGTTTATCCGTGATGGCTTTGATCGCAATTATTAGCGCTGTTTTGATCCTATAACTTAGGAGAACAAATATAATCAAAATCAAAATTATACCGATACTCATATACCCATTCGGGTATCCTTTGATCTGATTGCCTTTAATGCTTACTAAACTATACGCGGCCACATCCACCAAACTCAAAAACAGGCCGAAGATCCACAAAAAACTGTACTGGCGCGTGATCTCGTAAGCCTGTTTGAGAATTTTTGAGTAAACACCCATGAATTTTTAAATAGCCGGAGCCGGGCTTAAACCAGGCGGAATTTCCAAAGATTCATTTTTAAGTCTCTTTTCTTTAGGAATAATATCGGATAACAATTTTTCGAACTCTTCGCGCTCCAAGGTTTCCTGTTCCATCAATTTGTCAGCGATCAATTTCAGATGCTTGTGGTATTTTTTGATGACGCTAAGCGCAGTCTGATAAGCGCGATCGATGAATCCAGAAACTTCAGCGTCAATTTGCGCCGCCACTTTCTCAGAATAATTTTTTTGCTCAGAAATTTCCCGCCCCAAAAATATCATTTCGTGCGATTCGCCAAATGTCATAGGACCCATAGTTTCTGACATGCCGAACATGGTCACTAATTTACGGGCCAGGTTGGTGGCTACTTTCAAATCATTGGATGCTCCGGTAGTCAGTTCGTTGAAGATCATTTTTTCAGTGGCAAACCCTCCCAACGATACTGCCAGATCCGCCAAAAATTCTGATTTGGAATGCAAATTTCTATCCTCTGTCGGCAGCTTCATGGTGAATCCACCGGCTCGTCCTCGAGACACGATCGAAACTTTATGGACCGGATCCGCATGCTCCAAGACTGCAGCCACTAAGGCGTGACCCGCCTCATGCCAGGCCACGATTTCTTTTTCTTTCTTGGACAAAAGATGGCTCTTTCGTTCAGGACCGAGCATGACTTTCTCGATAGCTTCTATCAGCTCGAGCTGCCCGATTTCCTTCTTATTGCGACGGGCGGATAATATTGCCCCTTCATTGACCAAATTGGACAAATCAGCGCCGGAAAAACCCGGTGTTCGTTCGGCGATGGCCCGCATGTTTACATTTTTTGCCAAAGGCTTTTCCTTGGAATGAACCTTCAATATCGCTTCCCTGTCATTAATATCGGGCTGATCCAAAATCACCTGGCGGTCAAATCTGCCGGGACGCAGCAACGCTGGATCCAGCACGTCTGGACGGTTGGTGGCAGCAATAACGATAACATTGGTTTCGTTTTCAAATCCATCCATCTCCACCAGGATTTGATTCAAAGTTTGTTCACGCTCATCGTGGGATCCGCCCAATCCCGCACCCCTCTGACGCCCCACTGCATCGATCTCATCGATGAAAATAATACAAGGCGCGGTTTTTTTGGCACGCTTAAATAAATCCCGGACGCGGGAAGCTCCTACACCCACGAACATTTCCACAAATTCTGAACCGGAGATATGAAAAAAAGGAACATTCGCTTCTCCGGCTACTGCCCGGGCGACTAAAGTTTTACCGACTCCCGGCGGGCCTAAGAGCAACACGCCTTTCGGGATTCTGGCCCCAAGAGAAAAAAACTTTTGAGGAAATCGTAAAAATTCCACTATTTCTTTTAATTCTTCCTTAGCTTCCTTGACTCCAGCCACGTCCGCAAATGTTATGCGCTTGCGCCTATCAGACTGTTCTAAAAGCTTAGCACCGGATTGGCCAAACGACATCGCTCGATTGTTTGATCCCTGAACTTGCCGCATTAAAAACCAGATAAATCCCGCAATCAGAAAAAATGGAATCACGAACGGCAAAATTGTGGACACCAATATTGACGAGGACCCGCTGCTTTTCGGTTCGATGTTGGCAGCTTTAATTTTAGAAACATCCACGCCATAAGTATTTTTTAACGTATCGGACAGAGCCGCTTCTTTTTCCTTAGTTGAAATTTGTTTCGTTCCGTCTTTCAGAAAAACAGTGAGGTCATTATCAGCAACTTCAATTTTGTTCACTTGTCCAGCACTGACTTCATCCGCCACCTTTCCCAAAGGCACTCGGTTGGGATTTTCTTTATTGCCTGAAAACAACATGAAAATTCCGGAAACAACTAAAAATATTGCCAGGATGATAAATAGATTTCTAAAGAATTTGTTCAAGGTGATAAATGTTAATGTCTAAATAATTTTACGGATATCAATCAGTTATGTCAACTTGTGAAATTTACCAATTGGTGCCGGGGACAGGAATCGAACCTGCACACCCTTTCGAGTACAAGGTCCTAAACCTTGCGTGTCTGCCAATTTCACCACCCCGGCTGATGCTTCTCTATTATAACAGGCTCAAAGCTTAATAAAAAATGGCTTAGATAAGCCAACTCTTGACAAAATGGTCGTTTTGTGCTAACATGTGGGGTCATCATGTGGTGACTTTAGTTCTCATTCGCCGGGAGGTGATGAGCGCTGAATTTCTTTGAAAACTGAATCTGCCGCTTGAAAATAGCGGCTTTAACACAAAATTAGCTACCTTCCACTTCTTCTTCCTTGCCTCCTTCTGCGTCTCCGCAGTTGGCAAGTAAGAGGTTTAGATAACCTCGCGACTGCGAATTTCCAGAGGGAGTTACATAATGGCAATGGAAGAGGGAGTCATCGTTCGACCGAACAAAGAAAAAAAGTTCGCTTTCATTGAACGAGAAGGAAAACCAGACCTCCACTGCGGCACTAGGTACATTCCTGATGTCGAAGAAGGAGATCGGGTCTCATTTGAGGAAGCGACAAGCGATCGAGGTCCTACGGCACGGAAGGTAAAAATTCTGCAGCGCGCAGACGGTTCGCCGTACGTCCCGGGTAACAGGAAAACCGAGGAACCGCAGGGCATCGGCGTTGGCATCGAAATCGGTACGCCACAAGTGATCGAGGAAGAAGAGAAGGTCGGCGATACGGATGAAGTCATCAAGGTTCTGAGGCTTATGCTTCCCGTTCTGGTCAGTCTCACGCGAGGCAATCAGAAAGTCAGGGACATGGAAGTCATCTTTGAACCGAACGGAGTACACAGAATCCGAAATGATTGGGATGTATTCTGCACCAATCAGATGGGCGAAGCGTACTCTCAGGTTCTAGCTCCACCCGACACAGAGGAAACAATAGTGACGGTTCGTGTGGCGGGCAGGAACTACTCCGAACGCTGGCGGAAAGAAATTCCAAAGGCTGAACCGCCAACAGAACCGACTCCGACAGTAACCGCAGACGCGTCGACGGCAGCAACGGAACCGGCGGCGTCAGAACCTCCGAAACCGACGGAGCCACCCAAGGTACAGAAGCTTCATCTGGTGAAAGGAATTTACACCTTCCTGATCCAAACGACGCCTAATACCCTGGTGGTTCTGGATTCAACTATTCCAGTGCTAGCTCGCAAGCTTCCCTGTCAGGAAACTGGTGAGTGGAGCAAAGGCTCGTTCACAACGGACGATACGGGAAGCTTACAGCTGCAAGTGAAAGTGGAAAACGAAGGCGACAGAGGTGATTTGTTCTTCTGCGTCGGCACTTTCCGTTCGTCACCGCAATTCGTAGCTTACCCGAGTCCTTACAAGAAAAAGATATAGGAGTCCACCATGGCAGACGATCACGGTAAGAAAAAAGATGAGAAGCCGAAGGACGAAGAAAAAAAGTCTCGAGGCATCCACTTCCCCAAGCCCGAAGGTCTCTCGGCGTGGCAAGCGATACTGTGGGATCTCGTTATCGCCCACGGGTTGCCCTACGTCTGGCGGCTCGGTCAGGCCATTCTCACTCACAAGGTGCGCAAGGAAGTCGCAAAGCCTGAACATCTGATCAGTTTTGGCGAGGCGATGACTGCGCTGAAAGCTCAGGATGAAAACGCGTACGACAAGATCAATGACTTCATGCGCGTACGTCTCACTGAAACGAAAGACCGGGAGGACTTCCAAATCCGATCGGCGAGAATGGGCGGGTCGAACGTGCAAGTGACGGTCGATTTTCTCAAGCTTGTCGCTGCGCTGCCTGACCACGATGCCCGTTACGAGTTCCTCGAAATGTATGGTTACGTCGGGGAGCGGGCGGCGGACATGACAGAACGGATGCTCGGATGGGGAGGACAGGTAGTAAATTTCATCGCCCAAGCATTTGAAGGAAGCGATGAACTCAAGGTGGCGATTGACACTGATACAGCCAGACTCGAAGATGAGCTCGAAAGGCGCCGGAAGAGGCTGCTGAACAATCGGACCACTCGAGCGGGTTGTGGCGAGTTCTGGAGATCGATTCAAAGGTGGTGGGGAGCGCGACGTGAACGCCGTCAGCAACTCTGGCGGCAGCGATGGGAACGGTTCCGAACTTGGCGTCAGGAGCGAAGGGAATACAAGCTCCGCAGACTCCAGGAGAAAGAAGCGACTCGTCGTGTGAAATTGGCTCAACCCAAACGTCGTCGTTTCTTCACCCTCTTCAATTACCGTTCCCGATAGGAGCTGAATATGTTTGCAACACTATACAACAACCTTCGGGTGCGGTTGGCACTTCTCGGCACCCGCTTTCAGGAACTCTGGCAATGGCTTCAGACTGTAGACGTCAGAGTTCGTCGCGCGATCTGGGTAGACGTCACCTGCTCACTCGTGGCGATGGCGCTCGTTCGGATCTTCAAGACCAATGTACCTGCCCAGATCGCATTCATCCCCGTCATCGCGTGCTGGTTGTACATTGCACGCATTACGGCGGTGAACATTTGGATCACAGAGATCGGAGTGGAAGGCACGGACCGCGTAACCACTACGGTCATCTCTTTGTGGGATCGTCTTCGAGGCAGTATGCCTCGATGGGTTACATGGTTCATCGGAACCCCACAACCCGGAACGGCGACCCACGCTCCACACGGAGTTCTCTCGTCTAACGACCACCGCGAAAAGCAAGTAGTCTGGCACGACACGAGCATCGGCGGACACGTATTCCATATCCTCTCGACAGTTTGGATGTGGATGCATGCTCTCCTTTACGTTTGTGGCACTCTACCCGTCTGGTTGTTCTTCTTCGAAATAGTGATGATCTCGCTGTTCATCCTCTTCTTTGTTGGGACCGAAGACTTTGTCAACATCAAACGTTGGCGAGCAGTTCTCGGTGTCAGTGTGGGGATTCACGCGACGATCAGGATCGCGATGTTGGTCGTATTCCTCGTGGTTCCTCATACGTACGAACACTACGTCGCGAAGTACGAGGATCATGAGCACATCCAGCAGACGAAGGCAGAAGCACTCCGCCTGAAAACTCTTCAACGCGTAGCATTACTGGCCCGGTTGGAAACGAAGGAGCGCGATTGCGACGCGACCCTCAACAACCATCTGGATCATGCTCCTGATGGACGATACGACACCGATTGGACAATCGACACGGAAGCTTCCTGTGATTCCACGCTGAAGAGGATTCGGCAAATGGAGTCCCCAAGCAATCAAGTCAAGTCTGGCGGTGTGGATTTTTTCCCGAAAAACAAAAAGAATATGTTGGGAACCATGATGGGCGGTATGATCGCGGCGATCTGTTTGCTCATCTTGGGAAAAAAGTAAGGAGACGGTGATGAGTTCAACATCAGGATCGACCAAACGAAGCTGGGCTAGCAAGCTTGGACTCGCACTGTTCGTGATCATCGTCGGGTGGCGTGGATCCATATATGCACTCGACTACATCTACCCCCAACACGACGCCGGGGTTAGAATGGTCGAGGAAAACATGGATAACATCGTCGAACAACACGCCGGCGAAGTCGAGGATCGAACCTTCGCGCAAAAAAAACGCGTCACCGACAATAACGGCCAGATCGATCTGAACAAGGTCGATGAGGTCGGATCAGAGGCTGCGGGTCAAGTCGCTAAAGCGCGACTGATTCATGACGCGAAAATTGCTGAGGCGAAGGGGCTCATGCTGTCACATCCACCGCGGTTTCTGGCGGCGTACCATCACGAGTGGATGGCGACGAAGATCCCCATCTACAACGGCTGCACCAAAATCTGGGCAGCCGGCAAGGTCAGCAGAGATGTTTACACCAATGCTGACCCAGACGGCGTCAATCTTGCCGCCATGTCGCCAGGGGATCGAAAAAAATACCTGGAAGCGAATGGCGACAAGACTACACTGCTTCCCGGAGTCCCGTGGGGAACATTCTGCGGGGTTGTCTGCAATAACGAGTCTGAACTCGCGAACTGCGGCCCCCAATTCCCCATTGGGTCAAGCAAGTATCTCACATCGGCTCATGTAGGTGCTGGCTATCTCTGGGTCATCCTCAACGGGTTCGTGGCAGGAACTGCGGAGGGTTGGTTGGCCCACAAACCAGATCTGAACATGAGCGACTACAACGTATACAAAGGAGGGTTTACTTTCGACCAGCTGCAAGTGGCTGCACAGGCGTGTGAAGCACATGCTGTGATCACGCCGCCGTGAACTGGTCTCAAACACATGGGGTGCGTTCAAGCTTAACAAGCTTGGCGCACCCTTTTCTTTTTGCCTATACGATACTATTGACATTTTAGGCAAAACTTAGTATTATAGTATGTTCTTATCATCTCTGGTTTCACTTTCACACGTACACGTAATAGACCAGTCTCGTACAGGAGGAGAAGTCATGATGAAGCGCATACTGCTGCTGTTCGTTTTCTTCGGGGTAGCCGCCGCACTTCCGTGTCAGGCCCAAAAAGCGTTCGACGGGTTCTATATGGAAGTAGGGCCCTTCGACTACACGAACAACCCGGTCGAAGTGCGTCGGGTCCTGGACACTTTGGCCGACACTGGCGGATTCAAGATTGAGACGGTGGGTCAACCGCGGTTCAGTCGAATCTTCAATGGAACAATTCCACGGGCAAAAATCATCGAGGTAATTCACAACATCCTCATGCCCGTCATGGTGTCCCGAGCTCGGACACGCGGAAATGTTTTGGAAATCTACGGACCGGGTTTCTTTCCTCCTATCACCACCACGACACCCTCTGGGGATCCGGCAGAAATACAGCGCGCCCCTTCCCCTCCGGCTAGCCGTACCGTCCCGCAGCCCCCGGATATCGCCGACCCGCTTCCACCCCCCTCTGTCATCGTTCCGCAAACCTATCAGACCGGGCACAGTCTTCTGGACTACATGCCACCCCCGGCAATGATCGTCCCAGTTACCTCACCCAGTCCCACCTACAACTGGCAATTGGATACCATCGATATTGGACTCATGTCCCGCTACGCTTCTCCCTATCCGGGCCCTTGGGTATCCCCATACTCCATATACTCGATAGAGTACTACCGGCAGTACCAGAAACGCGGTGAAGAAGGCGGCATGAAGACCAAAGGCAATACCAAAGGTGTCGCCATCTACATTCGGGGCTGCTACGCCGGTGACGCCGAGGAGTTAGATGGATTCTGGAAACAGAAACTGGCCGCGCTTTCAGGCCAGGCAGTTATCCTGACTGCAGTAAGGGTGCAGGATTTTCAGGCATACAACTGGACTGTCCGCTTCCCCTCGCAAGCTGACAATGAAGCAGTGGGAGCACGACACCTCACCCTGCGCATTCATGACGAATACTTCAAGCATGGGTACACGTTCGATCCAGCGAAAGCAGATCAAATGTGCCTGGCTAGCTTGAAGTAGCTAGTGACACGCAAAACGGCCGCCCCATTCGGGACGGCCGTCTTTTTTTAATACCTAAGTACGATTAAATACCAAAGCATTAGCAATGACAGTGATAATGGTAAATGAAAGAATGATTATAACTAAACCAATAATCGAGTTCTGAATAGTTTTCTTAGCGCTTTCCGCAACTTCTTCATTGCCTCCAGAAGTAATGTATTGGAGCCCTCCATAAATAAGGAACAACACTGCTATTATCCCGGCAATGGCAATTAGGATATTAATAACGTACACTACCGTGCCTCTAAATGTACCTCCACCTAATAATGGCAAGTTCACTTGTGGAATAGTACCACCACTGATCTGGGCTTTAACAACCCAAGGCAGCAATAAGCTTGAAATGGAAAGGTAAGCTAGAATTTTTTTTGTTTTTTCCATATTTTTTAGACGCTGTTGGAAATCAAAGCGCCAGAGATGACACGAACGATGACGAATGACAGTATGATTATGACCACACCAATGATGGCATTAATGATAATCTTTTTAGCTGACTCGGCTGTTTCTTCATTGCCCGCGGATGTGATGTAGCGGAAGCCGCCGATGATGAGGAACAATACGGCGACCAAACCAGCAACACCTAAAGCAATGTTGATGATCTTAAGTATGAAACCGGAAACTGAAGTATCGTTGGGCAAACCGGTGCCACCAGCACTTGGCGTCTGCCAGCCTGTTTGAGCGAAGACTAGAGGAGCTAATGCGAAAACAAAAGTCAGCACGAAAGCTGAAACTTGAGCGACCTTAAAAATTGATATTTTTTTCATATTTGTTAATTGTTAATTTTTATTAGAATTTATTTCTTATGCGTCCTCTCGTCCACAAGAGGATTCGACCTTTTAGGTTACTTTCGTATTAAACTTTATTATTTAAAGCGTTTATTATTACTGTAACCATAGTATATGACACAATGACTATTACTAAGCCTATTATAGCATTAACTAAAGTCCTTTTGCCAGTTGTTGCCTGTTCTTCATCTCCACGAGAGGTTATATACTGGAGTCCGCCATATATTATAAAACCTACTGCTAAAATTGTTACCACTGCTATAACCAAGTTGATTATATATACAAATAGACCTTGAAAAGTATTTTGGCTACGAAATTTAGTTAAGTCTAAGAGAAAACCGGCAGCAGGATTATTAAACGTTACAGCCAAGGCTATATAAGGTAGAAATAAACCAACAAACATTACAAGGAGACTTAGCTTTTTCTTCATATTAGTTCCCAAAAAATGTTAAGGTGGCTCGCACCAAAACATAAGATAATATTATCACTATCAAACCTAGAACTGACCATTCTAAAGTTTTTTTTCCGCTTTCCGCCATTTCTTCGTTGCCGGACGATGTTATGTATCTAAAACCACCCATAACCATTAATAGGATCGCAATTAATCCGGCTACTCCAAGAAATCCTGTTAGTATTCTTTGCAACAAAAGAGCAAAAGTATCATCATACAGCGGATTTATGACAACATGATTACCCACAGAGATAGCAGTATTAGGATCACGAGCGCCTATAAAAGTACCTGTCGCGGTGATAAGGACAAATGCAAACATGCCCAATATCAATCCAAGTATTGACCACATGAATGCATTTTTGGCCACAGTAAGCTCTTCTGAATCTCCTTGGGAAACTATCATCCGAAATCCACTGTACACAAGATAAACTAAAGCAAAAAAAGCAAAAAATGTGCTAAATACTTCTACAATTCTGATTCCAAACATCGGAAGACTATCACTAATTCTAATGGGGTTACAAAGAGTGGTAGAAGGTGTATTCGTGCAAGGCTGACTGGTTGCATTTGGGCGTAGTTGCTGCGCATACGAAACTACAGGAACCAGAAGGGTCAAACAAATCAATAAATTGATGATATTTTTTTTCATTCTATTTCGGCAAAGGTAATAGGCTTCTAATTATATCAAATGATCCTGGTCGAGGAGTACTGTCACCAGTCAAAAGCGATACAACCCAATTTATTAAAAGATAAGATCCCATAATTATAAAAAAACCAATAATTGCGTTTCTGAATATAGTTTTAGCGCTAATAATAGCCTCACTATTTCCACCCGAAAAAATCATATTGTATCCCGCCCACATTACGTAAAATATTGAAACTAACCAAGCCCAAGCGAGAAGAAAGTTTATTATTCTTTCGATTAAAAAAACTAAGTCTTTTATTTCGCACGCAGTTTGTGCCGTACCATCTGGATTGTATCCACCACAATTAACCAAAGCTGCCGCGGCAAGATTGGCAAAAGTTAGTCCAAGCAACAGGCAAACAACGAAAATTTTTGCTTTGGATCTCATTATTTTTGCAAATTTAAGTTGATTTGGGCAACACCGTTACGCAGGGATTCCTCCGGATCCAGACTGTTCAAAATCACGTCATCTATCATTTTCAAAAATACAGATTCGTAGACATTCGCATCTCTCTTATATACGCTGCGCGCAGTCAGAGCGCCTTCAGCGAATACGCCAATATCCGTATCGCCAATCTGGGTAGGGATGATATCTTTTCTGGATGATGTCAGTTTGTGGTTGGCATAATATTTAGTCAGTTCGGCTTTACTGCTGATGAAAGCCAGGAAATCAGCGGCAGCTTTCTGATTTTTAGAATTTTTCGAAATCACCTCGCCCCAGTAATTCGCAAAATTTATTTTGGTCGCCTGATCGCTCACCTGAGGGATAGCAGCCACGCCCCAATTAAGATTTGGGGCCTTGGCTCTGATCAGAGGCTGCATGTATTGGTAACTAATCATCATTCCTAATTTGCCTTGAGTGAAAGCGTCAACGCTGAAATCCGACTTCACATTCCACGTGTAAGAGGTCTTAGCGGGATTGGCAAACTGGGTATAAAAAGCCAAAGCCGTGCCTCCTGGATTGAAACCCTGCTGGGTGCCGGGTACGCTTTGGGATTGATCAAACGCAGCGGAAGAAAAATCATCATTATAAAACTTGGTGCCGTTTTGCATCATCAGCAGTGTCAGAATATCCACTGACCGATTGACATTAGTCGACGTTCCCATGGCAATACCCGATCGGGAAAATACACCATTTTTGCTGACTTTAGTGATTTTTTGTACGTCCGAAACCAATTCCGGCCAGGTGGTGGGAGGCTGGGAAATTGCAGCGGAGCCTAAAATGTCCTTATTATAATAAAGAGCTAATACATCCACAGCCAGGGGCACGGCATAAATCTTGCCGTCTTTGACAAAGTCCCCATAAGCCACATCCACAAAACTGTCTTTATACGTTCGGAGGCTGAGCGCAGTGTCGGGCAAGGGTACAATTTTATCGATATGCTTAGGCAGCCAGTCATTGTGAATGGAAAAAACATCTGGTCCGCTGTTGGAAGCCAGGGCGTTCACCAAATCCTGTTCATATGTTGCGGCATCTTTTTTGACAAAGTTAACTACTACATTTTTATTTGCGGTTTGAAAATCGTTAATCAAATTGGAAACGTTTTCTGTATCTTCAAAAGTTTTCCACCAGGTAATTTCAACCTTTTGGTCCTTTGGTTTGGGCTTATTTCCGCCAGTAGCCAAAAAAGCTCCTACTATAATCAGAAGTAGGGCTAAAATACCACCTATTATGTAATATTTTTTTGCCATTTTTTGATTTGAGTTTCTGCTGAAAACCTGATTTACGTTGTTATTATACAATATTCTTTAGGTATTTGGCAAATTCCACATTCAAATCTTTATGCTTCAGGCCAAATTCAACCACAGCCTTAAGATATTCCAATTTATCCCCGCAGTCATACCATTTGGCATTTTTAATTTCCAGGGCGTAACATTCTTTATTGTTTTCCAGTAAAATATTTAACCCGTCAATATACAAAAACTCTCCTTTACTTTCTTTCTGCCATCGCTTATACGCTTCATCCAGAGCTTCAAGCATTTCCGGTCCATAAATAGCACCCCCGACGATTCCGAAATCTGATCCGATATTCCTTCCCGGTTTCTCCACAATTTCCTTGATTCGCATAAGGTCTTCTTTGTCTTTTGAGCCTGTGGCAAAAGCATAACGCTTATAATCTTCCTCTTTGTTGGCTCTGATCGCAGTTAAAACTGCACTTGGATTCAGCTCGCCAAATGCGGCGACAAGCTGCTGCGCTCTGGTCGGGGTAGCGTCCATAAAATCATCGCCCCAAAGAACCATGAAAGGTTCATTACCGATCAGATGTTTAGCATTCAAAATCGCAGTGCCATTACCCAAAGGCCCTTTTTGTCGAAGATAGGTAAAATTAGCCAGATTCGCAATCTGTCTTATTTGCTCCAACTCTTTAGTTTTACCCGATTCCTGAAGTCTTTTTTCTAACTCGTAAGGATAATCAAAATGGTCTTCAATATTTCGCTTAGACCAGCCAGTAACAATAATGATATCTTCAATCCCGGCCGACACTGCATCCTCCACCACATATTGAATTACCGGCTTATCGACTATAGGAAGCATTTCTTTCGGCTGGGCTTTGGTTGCGGGAAGAAACCTGGTGCCGAAACCAGCCGCAGGTATAATCGCCTTACGGACTTTTTTGTTGTTTGCCATATGTAAGGCATTATAAAGCAAACAAAGAAAAGTATAAAGGACTATAGATTATTCTCGTCGTATGAATTTTATCTGAAGTCTATTTCCTTTCGTGAACTTCTAGATGGAAAAGGCATCAGCTTTCGAATAGTATCAAACACAATCTTGAATTGTTTATCGTATTTTTGTTCAAGTATATCAATTTTTTTTGCTAACTGTTTATGCATAAGCGTCATGCTTCGCAACTGTATGAATGCTCTCACAACTTGGATGCTCGCACTAATAGCGATAGGGCTATTTAACACACTAGCCAACATCACAGCACCGCGCTCTGTAAATACATGCGGCGAATATCGTCGCCCGCCTCTTCCAGATTTTGAGGTCGCAAATTGCGACCTCAAAATCTGAGTTTCTTCAGTAGTTAATTCAAACATAAATCGCTAGGGAAACGCTGAATATTTCTTTTGACCTGTTCGTTTAATCTTTTAGGGCTTATACCATAAAGTGCAGCTAAATCTGAATCGATCATAACTCTCCGGTTGCGAACTATGTAAATTTTCTCTTCGATAAATTCTAAATGCAATAATTCGTTCATTATTTATTCCACCTTCAACCTATATTACAATGCTTCAGCTAAACGATTTATGGAAATTATTTCACTTCTTTCCAGTCTACAATACAATAGTTCGACCCAATGTCGGGCCTTTTGTTATTTAGTCTTTTCGTTCACAAATCCGACTGCTTGTTCAATAGCTTCTTTGAAGTCATTGATTTCGTTCTCAAACACGGTCATGTAGTTTTTCTTCTTCTCGCCTTCTTTACTGATCGAAGATTCCGTAATTTTAAGATAAGGCTTATTATTTTTCGCTGATTTAACATCAACGAAAAATGTTCTTGCGCCGTTATGAACCTTGGTTGAGAAAAGTACTGGTGCAAATTCCATATGTTTTATATTCTTTAATTAACTTTCAACAATCCATTGAATCTGTCATTGACGATCAGCGGGACTCCGGACAGGCCTGCGACTTCAGAGACGATTGATTGAAGTCTGCAGTTATGATTCACTTCATTAGCGCAGTGTGCGCATAAACCTTTCAACTGACTGATGATAGTGAATTTTTGTTTTTCAAATTCGCTCATATTACTCTAGCCTTCTTATGACTCCGATTACTTTTCCCTGAATCGACCATTCATGTTCAGGGTAGATATTTGGATATTCCTTGTTTTCAGCTTTTAAATAAAATCTGCTATCTTTCTTTACTAATCGCTTAACCGTGGCTTCGTCTTCCAGAAGCGCCACTACTATATCATTCACATCTGCGATCTTTTGCTGTTTTACGATCACCAGGTCCCCGTCTAGGATTCCGGCATCTTTCATACTCAACCCCATAACTTTAAGTAAGAAAACATCTTTTCGTCCTTTTACCAAACTTACTGGTAAATTCAGCCAGTCTTCGATCTGTTCTTCTGCCAGCATGGGTATTCCGGCTGTAATTCTCCCCAGCAATGGGACGCTCATCAGCCCCAACCCAATCGGATCCCCTTCGGGGTTTAGGACTTCAATGCCACGAGCTTTACCAGATCTTCGGATGTAGCTTTTATCTTCCAGAATCCGGAGTAGTTTAGCCACAGCGTTTTTAGATTTAAGTTTGAGGCCAACAGCGATTTCCGAAAGCGACGGCGGTAGGCCCTTCGTGCGTATTTCATCAGTTAATAGGTCTAATAATTGTTTTTGCTTTGGAGTTAAGTCTTGCATAATTTTGAATGGAAAGATTCGAAGGAACCAGTGGTTCGGGGCGGCTTCCTAGCCACCAGTTCCTTCGGTTCGTCTTCCATGGCTTAATGGTATACGATCGTTCACCTAATGTCAATAGTTATAAAATCTCAATAAATTATAGGGAAAATAAAAAACCCTTTCGGGTTTTCCACATATCCTGAACCATTAACATCAAAAACGCATTACCTATACTTTATCCCTTTAGTATTAGTTTAGTTCACTGTCGTGACCTAAACTAATAGCGACCCGAAACAAAAAAGAAGCCTGTCAGTTCGTTTTTCTTTTGAAGATTTTTTGGTGGGCATGCCTGGACTTGAACCAGGAACCGTTCGGATATAAGCCGAATGCTCTAACCAGTTGAGCTACATGCCCCCGTCGCATTATTATATAATTTTACTCTTTGCTATTCAAGACTAGTAAAGCCACGCCGAGTAGGCCTGGATATTTTAAATCTGAAATTACCACCGGCGTTTTATTGGTATAGCCTCCCACATTAATTGTAACTTCCGATAAAATTTCTTCCATGCCCGGTAAATGACTCCATCCCCCGCCTAATACTATTATCTCCGGATTAAAACTTAGAACGATCATGCTAAAAAGAATTTTAAGATATTTTTCGGCATCTGCCGCCGTTTCGAACTTTCCGGCATCATGGCGATAATCCCGCAGCATCTTGCCATCCAACAAAGTGATATGCTCGAATTCTCCGGCCAATCCATCTTTGCCGCTATAAATCTCTTTATCAATCACCAGCCCCACACCTATACCTGTTCCCAAAATCACTCCCGCTACACATTTGCTGTCTTTGCCACTCCCGTATACAGCCTCGGCAAAGGCAAACGCTTTGGCATCGTTTACTACCATTACTGGCATTTTAAATTTATTTTCCAATAATTCTTTTAGGTTTGTTGACTTAAATGCAGGGATATTCGCCAACTTCACGACTGTACCATCTTTCAACACTTGCCCGGGCAAGGCCAAACCTATTGCTTCGTAACCCTGATAACTGACCATCAAATTGATCAGCTGATCTACCAAATTGTTTTGGGATGTTGATTCAATCTTAAGTTCCGTCAAATTACCTGTCGGATCCACCAAAGCCGCTGCTATTTTAGTGCCTCCGACATCAATTCCCAAGATTTTTTTCATATCGATATTATAGCAACTCAAAACAGGCCCAAAAAGGCCTGTTTTGCTGAAGATTATTACATGCTGATATTGCTACTACTTCGGGCGCGCCTTCTACCACGCGCCCGTCCTCCTAATTGGCCTGCTCTGGCGTGTCCTTTGGGATCTCCGTGCCATCCGCGTCCTGATCCTTGTCTTCTTGCCATAATTGCCACCCCCTTTCTACCTCTAGCTTCTTATCATCCTAAACCAATCACAGCATATCTCAATCGGCAAATGAAACAAAAATTTGTTATTTGTTATTTGGAATTTGTTTATTTCCAAACTTATCCCCATCCTTATGAAAAAGCAGCGCTACCAACCCCAGCATTACGAAAACATCAGCTACATTAAAAGTGAAGCCCAAACCTAAATCCAAAAAATCTCTGACATATCCAAAATACATCCGATCAGCGATATTTGAAACAGCTCCTGCGAAAATTAAAATATAAGCTGAATGAAGGAGTTTGGAATTCGTGGACTTATGCGCAGAATAATAATAAGCAAAAAATATCAACCCGAGCACGATGAGAATTACATTTGCGGCCAATCCAAAATCTAATGCGAAGGATAGACCATAATTCTTCATCGGGTGAAAATGAATTGGGCCAACAAAAAAATCACGGTGACTGAAAATCAATTTCGTGATTTGATCTGTGAGTAGCCCACTAATAAAAACTAATATTGAACGAAGGTCTACGAACTTGTTAGTATCAATTAATTTTATATTCGTATTTTCTTTCGTGAATTATTTGGCGTGCTTGATGCAAGTCTCTGCCGCTGGTTCGGCTTTCAGTCTGGCTTCGCCGATCTCATCGCCTCCGACACATTTTCCATATGTCCCGTCTTCGATGCGCTTCAGCGCCGCTTCAACTTTTTTCAAACGCTCTTCCAAACTTTCTGTGACCGAGAGATCGTTGGCGAACTTTTCCACCTCGGACGCATTCTCACCTTCTTCATTTCCGACTTCATCAAACTTCGGCTTGTACTCACCCGGAAATTCTCCCGGGCCATCATACACCGCTTCCTTGTTCAAAATTGTTCTGAGTCGTTTTTGTTCGGCTAATAATTTTTGCTTGTTCTCTTCAATCAGTTCTTTTGAAATCATGTTGGTAAATTAATGTGCATTCAGTATAACAAAATTATGGTCAATCGCAAACGATTGACCAACAAAAAAAGCCTTCTTCTTGAGGCTCTATTATTATCTTATTTTATGCTCTGTATTAATTTAAGTGATACAGAGCGGATCATACCGTCCGCTATATATAAATATGTGACGAGATCCGCCCTGTGAGCGGCCTTCACATCAAGCTTATCTCCGCTTACAGGCTACGGGGCTCACAAACACTTAAGAAAATTTTGTCTTAAGCTGTAAGCTCCAAAGCCTGAAGCAGAGGTAAACATCACAACGTGAAAACCGAAAAAGGAACAACTCATATCTCTAACCGCGATATAAGGAAAAGTTCTACACTGTTCTTGTGGTAACCGAAGTTACCTAACACTTTTTTTATTTTATGTTTGTTTTATTTTATACAAACGATTTTTATTTTTGTTTTACAGTCAGCTGGGTTAGAACAGCTATGACGAATAGTGGAGAACGCCGAAAGTTCAATTTTTTAAACCTTCTGCTATCTCCGCTATCGGGAATATTTATTTTTCAAGGTTCTACCTGACTTCGATATAGCTAGTATATCAGAAAAACGAAGCGCTGTCAATATTTTGACAGCGCTTTTTAACAAATTTAAGTTTTCCTAAGGAATTTAAAACTATTCGCCGGATGGAGCCGATAAATCCCCATCTTTGGCCTTGGCTCGGGTTAGTTTGTCCACCTCTCCGGCAACCTTCGGGTTGTCCTTCAAGAAAATTTTGGCATTTTCTCTTCCCACCCCTAGTTTGCTCTCTCCGAAACTGTAACTATTGCCTGATTTGGTGATGACTCCGTATTTGGTCGCCGTATCCAGCAGGTCGCCGGTGTAAGAAATGCCGCCTTCTGAGAACATGATGTCGAATTCAGTGGACTTAAACGGCGCAGCCACTTTATTTTTCACAATTTTTGCCTTAACCCGGCTGCCCACGATCGCATCTCCCTGCTTTATCTGAGCCAACCTTCGGATTTCGATACGGATGGAAGAATAAAACTTCAGCGCCTGGCCTCCGGTGGTTGTTTCAGGGTTGCCAAACATTACTCCGATCTTCATTCTTATCTGATTTATGAAGATAACTGTACATTTGGACTTGGAGATGATCGCTGTGAGCTTGCGCAAAGCCTGACTCATCAGTCTGGCATGCCGACCCATATGCGAATCTCCCATCTCGCCTTCGATCTCGGCTCTCGGCGTGAGCGCTGCCACAGAATCCACGACAATGATATCCACACTGTTGGATCGAATTAATGCTTCGACTATATCCAGCGCTTGCTCGCCATTGTCCGGTTGAGAAATTAAAAGTTTATCTATCTTTACGCCGACTGCCTTCGCACGATCCGGATCCAGTGCGTGTTCGGCATCCACGAACGCGGCGAGCCCGCCATCTTTCTGAACCTCCGCCACGATGTGCATGGCGAGAGTAGTTTTGCCGGAAGCCTCGGGTCCGAAAATTTCTATGATGCGGCCGATGGGAATTCCGCCGGCCCCCAGTGCGATGTCGAGCGAAATACTTCCGGTGGGTACGACTTCCACATTCATGGTCTTTGCTTTTTGCAAAGTCATGATCGATCCTTCCCCAAACTTGTCGCGGATCGAGTTAAGAGTTTCTTCGAGATTATTTTTGCTATTTATTTTATTGCTTTCTTTAGCCATATGATTTTGCCGCCGTTAATTATTTTAATTATAAAGGTTAATGACTCTCATTGCCAGAGCTACTTAGACGTAGAAGAAAACTGTACATTGCGAATGACTTCACCTTCGCGTCCCAGAAGTCCCAGATCTTTTCCATTGTAAATTATTTTAGTCGACCCGCCATTCGCCGTGGTTACGATAATTTCATTTTTTGCCGAGATAGTTTTTGTTGCACCTGGCAACATAGTGCCTCTGTGGACCAGTACTCCATCCGCTTGTAAATTTAACCACGCGCTATTCGGTCCGACCTGAATTGTCAGATTTACATCCTGTGGCTTGGACGGCTGATCAGCGACAGCGTTACTTGTAATCCTGCGCTCAATTCTACTGACTTTATTAAATTTATTTTTTGCTGAAACCTCGATCACGTTTAAACCCGAACTAAGCAACAAGGTTTCTGTGAAATTGCCGGAAGGATCTGCCAGCACCGGTTGGTTGTTTATAAAAATCTCAGCGCCTATTTCACCGGTCCCCGCAATCACGACACTATTGCCCGCCACTATGATACCCGGTGCGGGTTCACTCAAAGTCAGATAAGGAGGAACCAGTACCGACCGAATTTCAATTCCGATGTAAACAATTGCCAGCAGAGCGACCAACAAACTCGAACCGATAATTAAAGTTTTAGGAGTAAGCGACCAGAAGTTCGGTTTTGTAAATTTGCTTCCTGCCACTGCGACGAGCTCAAATCCTTGCTCCTTTTCATATTGATCAATCAACATTTGCTCTTCAATATGATAAAAATTTGCCAGACTTTTCAAAAAACCCCGGATATAAACATCGGCTGGCAATTGTTGATACGCACCAGCTTCTAATAATTCTAAATATTTGGGTTTAATTTGGGCCAAAATGCTGACTGTTTTGATATCCAAATTCAGTTGCTCGCGCACCTGCAGCAGATATTCGCCCAAGGTGTCAATTTTAACCTGTTTAATCTTAAATAATCCGTCGGCCATACCTTTACTTCTTGTTAATCAAATTCACGATTAATCTTATCATAACATCCTTTTGCGATGGTTTGGACTCAGCCACGAGCAAAGTCAGCGCGGTGAGAGCAGAATCATTGATTTTCTTTTCTCCCTTTTTATTCAGCAAATAATTATTATTGATCAGGAACAGTAAAAACAGCAACGCGCCAATGCGCTTGTTGCCATCCACAAACGGATGATCTTTCACTGCGAAATACAAAAGATGTGCTGCTTTTTCATCCAGACTGGGGTATAAATCCTTGCCGCCAAAGGTGTGGCCGAGATTTCCCAACACTTGCGCTAATTTCTTATTTACCTCAGAACCAAACAATTCACTGGCTGCCGCGTCTTTCATCAATCGCACCTTAAATCGTTCGACTGCTTTTTTCACCTGATCGTAATCCGGATATTTGATCTCCTTCTTCTTATTAACCTGCTCCAAACTCAAACTGCCAGAATCAAACTGATTGAGAGTAATCCAGGTATTAGTATAATCCGTGATAATGTTTAGCAATTCCTTTTCGTATCCTTCCAACCGTTTGACACCCAAAGCTTCCTGCATCAATCCAACCGCTTGCTGTAACTCTTTCAGTTTCAATTGCTGATTTTCCTGCAATCGCTTTTCGTTGACCAGATAACCTTTGAGCAAAAAGTCCCGCAATCTCTGCGTCGCCCAAATTCTAAATTGGGTACCGCGCTTGGAATTCACGCGATAGCCAACAGAGATAATCATGTCGAGATTATAATGCTCAACGTTATACGTTTTGCCATCTTTGGCAGTTATCCGGAATTTCCGGGTAACTGAATTTTGGCTTAATTCTCCAGTTTTATAGACATGCTTAATATGTTCGTTAACGGTTGGAATATTTCTATCAAATAATTCAGCTATTTGCGATTGAGAGAGCCAAACTGAATCATCTACCAAACTAACCCGAATCTCAGGAGTCTGCTCACCCTTGTAAATAATGATTTCCCCGTTATTTTCTTGATTTTCCATAGATTTGAGTTATTCGGAATTTCCGAATAACTGAATTTTAGTTTATATTAGCCATTTTACTCGGTTTTTCCGAACAGTTGAATTAGTCCCTAAATAATACCACAAAATACAAAAACGGCTTTTTACAGCCGCCTGTGTATTTATTATGCTCACGCTTAAATCAAATTGTCAACTATTTATAATCTCCCTTTTGTGCTTTTTCGAATTCATCAGCCTCTGATGCTTCGCCATAGCCTTCTTCTTTCAAAGCATTGGCTCCATACACTTCGCGCGGCTTAGCTCCCTCACCCGGACCAATTATTCCTTTGTCTTCCAATATATCTAGAAGTCGGGCAGCGCGAGCATAGCCCACTCGCAATCGGCGTTGCAGCAATGAGGCCGAAGCTTTGCCAGCAGCTTGGACCGTATCGATGGCTTCCTGCAACAATTCATCTTCATCGTCGGCGGCACTTCCTTCAAATCCAGGAATAGTAATATCCCGACGCGGTTTCTCCACTATCTGCTCATCATAGATGACGCTGCCTGTTTGTTCTTTTATAAATTCTACCACGCGCTTAATTTCTTTTTCCCCGACAAACGTACCCTGAATGCGCTTTGGTTTGGCCAGTTCCGCGGTTACGTACAACATGTCGCCCTGGCCCAATAATTTTTCCGCTCCCGATACATCCAAAATTGTTCGCGAGTCCACTTGAGATGCCACGGCAAACGCCATGCGCGCCGTGATGTTGGCTTTAATCAAACCCGTAATGACATCCACTGACGGCCGCTGTGTGGCTACGACCAAATGAATGCCAACCGCGCGCGCCATTTGAGCCAATCTTACAATCGTTGCTTCCACGTCATTTTGCGCCACGGCCATAAGATCCGCCAACTCATCCACAACCACTACTATATATGGAAGCTTATTCGGACTCGCGGCGTTGTATTCGCCAATGTTGCGCTTATGCACCTCCGACAAAAGTTTATAACGGCGATCCATTTCCGCCACTGCCCACTTCAGCGCATTCACAGCTTTTTGGTGATCAATGATCACGCCTGTCAAAAGATGGGGCAAACCATTATACAAACTCATCTCCACTCTTTTTGGATCAATGATTATAAATTTCACTTCTTGCGGCGTGGCGCGATACAGCCAGCTTATCAAAAGTGAATTCAGTGCAATTGATTTGCCGCTGCCGGTAGCGCCAGCGATCAGAAGATGTGGCATCCGCGACAAATCCGCAATCATTGGGTGCCCGGCCACATCGCGGCCCAAAGCAAAAGCTAATTTCGATGGTTGGTCTACAAATACCGGAGCGCCGATAATTTCACGAATGCGGACAGTGGCTTTGGAATTATTTGGAATTTCTATTCCGACCAATGCTTTGCCTGGAATTGGCAGCTCCATTCTGATAGAAGAAGCGGCCAGAGCTAGAGCCAGATCATTTTGTAGGGAAGCGATTTGCGAAAGCTTGACTCCCACGGCCGGGCGAAACGTATATTGTGTTACTGTTGGCCCGACATTGACTTCTCCCATCTCCACATCAATACCGAAATCAATAAGCGTTTTTTGGATCATGGCCACGTTGGCCTCGATGTTTCCTGAGTCTACTTTAGTTTTAGAATCATCCAGCAAATCCAATGTCGGGAACTTCCAGTTCTTATCCACGGCCGAAGTCATCTTCACTTTGGAAAGGTTGAGATCATCATCCATGTTATTCACCATAACTTCAGATTTTTCTTTCACAACCTTATTCGACTCAGTCACCAGTTCCTTGGTGAATCCCACATTCTGCGCATTATTGATTTTAAGCTTGCTGTTAACAGGTTTAGCGACATTCGGATCTTTTGGTGTGCGCTTGAACAAAGCAGTAAACGAAATGTTAAATGTCACTAATAATGAAACAATAATTCC
>WNFI01085551.1_pt1 | contig 22017 bp, 15 predicted proteins | sample 5400471 | NCBI WGS metagenome assembly WNFI01 (sample SAMN13153348, study PRJNA577476) | soil metagenome | isolation source: 100 cm saprolite on Douglas fir-dominated hillslope | place: USA:California | collected 2013-09-17
AATTCAGCATCCTGTGCGGCAGTCCTTTTGCAAGACAGAGGTCGAGGATGCTCTCTGCATCCCGCACCTGGAATGTGACCTCGTCGTCCTCGTCTCTCTCTTCGACGTTGCCGGTGAGCTTTGCAAAGAACCGGGTCGGCGGAAGCTGCCGCTCGTCTCCGACCACCACCATCTGCCGGCACCTCGCCACTGCCCCCAACGCGTCGACGGGCTCGATCTGAGATGCCTCATCCACCACCAGCAGGTCGAAGGTGATCGCGCCTGGTTTGAGAAATTGCGCCACCGACAGCGGCGACATAAGGAAGATGGGCTTTATCTGCTGGACGACCGGCCCCGCGCGCTCGAGCAGTTGCCGGATCGGCAAATGGTTGCGCTTCTTGGCGAATTCGCCGCTGAGCACTCCCAGTGGCCCGATTCCGCCCGCGTTACGAGGTACCCCGGCGGAATGCTTGTAGGCGATCTGCTCTCTCACGAGCCACATCCGCGCCACGTCGAGTTTGCGGAAGCCGTCGACGAGTCGGTCGTGCACTTCGCCATCGAATTTCTTGAGCTCGGGATGCTTGCCGAAGATGACGGCGCGCATGGCTTCGAAATAGGACCTGTCGAAGGTCGGGAGCATGACGGCGCTATCGAGCGACCCGTCGAGAACTCCGTCGATGAGGCTACCGAGGCCGCTGTCCCGCGCCAGTTGCACTCGGTCCATGAAGGCGATCCATCTCGTGATCCGCTCGGGCGAGAGCCGCCACTTCTCGAGCCGATCGACAAGCGATTCGATGGACATGTCGTTGCCGACGCCGAGCGATGCACGCTCCTGGTCGAGCTTTAGGAACTCGGTTAGCCGATCGAATCCTGATCGCGCGGCCATGAGACTTCTGCGAAATTCCTCCGCCGTCTTCCTGTCTTCCTGCGAAAGCACCGCCCGCGCAAAGCGGTCGCGGGCGTCGCTCGGGAAGCGGGGGTCCCGCCGCGAAAAACACCAGGTCGTCAAATTTCTCAGACGCACCCAATCCGACCTGTCCTCGCGCCAGGCGGACCCAAATGCGGCCGTACCCGACTCGCCCATTTCCTCGAACGAGCGACGCGCCGCCTGCGCGGCGAGCAGTCCATCCACTAACAGCAGCCGCTGGTCCACGGTCTTCGGCAACGGAACTTTGAGGTACGAACGAAGCAGCGATATCTGCGACCGGTAATGGCTGCTGAACACCCGGAAAAGGGACCTGCCCTTCTCAGCTATGGCCAGACGACAGGGCTCCAGCGATGCGCTCCATGCCGTCTCGACGAACGCTCCATCGAATGCGAGCCTCAATTTCGCAAACCGCTCTCCCCGCTCGATGATTTCCGTCACGTCCTCGAAGCACTCCCATATCTGATCTTGAAGGGCTTCGCGGTCACATTCCGGCATCGTCACCGCCGCCTCGATCATCGCGAGAGCGGTCTCCAAATCGCCGACCGTTTGCACCTGCGCCAGCCCGAAAAGAGCGCTGACACGCGTAGCGGCTTGGATCGCGTTCTGAAGATCCGATGACATCGCGTCCAGCATCCGCCGCAGCTTGTCCATCTCGGACGGATCCAGAGCATCGCGACCGACTCCGCGCCACGGATGTTGATCGGGGGCGCCATCGGCGGACATCCTTTCGACCATCTCCAGTATCAATTCGCGCCGCTTCTCTACCTGCAGCGGCGTCCATACCTCGGGCGCCTGCAGCCCGTAATCAGCTTGTCCCGTCGAATTCCTGGTAGCGATAAGATGGCCGAGCAGTCGAAACGGCGTCAGCTCGCTCGGCTCGTGCACAACGTGCATCGTCTCCGCGTGCGCGTTCAATTGATCGCGACTGTCGGTGAGGCGTTGCACGAGCGTGGCCTCGCCGCGCGGCGCCGGGGCCGAGACGCTCTTCGAACGCTTGAGCTCCTCGAGCAGAACACGTTTATTGGCCTTGTTCGAATGCAGCTCGAGAGCGAGCGAGGCGAGACCCGCATCCTTCAGCCGTCGATGCACGACATCGAGAGCCGCCATCTTCTCCGCGACGAAGAGCACCGTTTTTCCCTGCGCCGCGGCCGTGGCGATGATATTCGTGATGGTCTGCGACTTGCCGGTGCCGGGTGGGCCCTTGATGACGAGGTGCCGACCGCGTGCAACCTCCTCGATCGCGACGGCTTGCGACGAATCCGCGTCGATCACGTGACTCATCGCAAGCGGCTGGATGATCGGGTCAATCTTGCCATCGTCCGAGACTATCGGCTCTGTCGCTTCGAAGCCGTCCTGTAGCAGACCGCGGATAGAGGCATGCTCGTCGAGGCCCGCGTCGACAGGCCAGTTCTCCGGATCAAGATCCCGGTACATCAGGAACTTGGAGAACGAGAAGAAGCCGATCACCATCGCATCGGACTGGACCTCCCACCTTGATTTCTTGGAGACCGTATCGGCAATGCCCATCATGTAGCCGGTGATGTCGACGTCGTCCTCGTCGCTGAAATCGGCGATCTTCAAACCGAATTCGCCGTCCATCTTCGATTGCAACGATAGGTTCGGCGACGGCGGCTCTGAGCGCGAAGCCAAATGGAATCGGTCCGCGGCGCTACTCCGTTCGAGTTTGACGGGCAACAAGACGAGAGGTGCAAAACGCTCGAGATCCGACTTCTCGTCCTCAAACCACTTCAATATCCCGAATCCGAGATAGAGGATGTTGACCCCCTGCTCTTCTTCCAAGGTCCTCGCGTCATACCAGATGTCAAGCAGACGCTTCTGTAGCCCCTCGGAGGAAAGCCTAGTTTGAAGTCGCGTATCGGGATGCCGTTTGGCTGTACCATGCTCATCGACGTCCTCCCGGGGTTGGGGGGCGGCTCTTTCGTCAGCTGCGACCAGGGCAGCGCCGTTTTCTTCAAGCTCAGACGCTATGCGCCCGGGCTGAAACGTAAAGCGTTTTCCCTCGCCGAGCAGGCGGAAAACGTCGGCCGAACTCTCGTCTACGATTTCGATCGCACGGATGTTCTTCGTCCGCAATGGGATGTGAATCAGACGGTTGCGCGTGCCCAGATCGAGCAGCGCCTTGCGGTCTTCGAGGAGCCTATCCCGAATCGCGACACCTACGGCCAAAGTCCAAATATCCCCATAAGCCCAACCGCAGATTGCACTATCCAAGGAGGTGAATGTTCATGCAAGGGCCTTCAGTCTTTTTTCGTCCTGAGCAAGCACATCGCCGCCCGGTGCTAAAATCCAAAGATGATCCAACGGGAGGCGGGGTCAACTAGCCCACCTAGCCGTGGAGGTTTACCGCCCGTCTCAGGCTAGCGTTCGGACCGAGCGCTTATGAATCCACACTCTAAGACGGCAAAATCGCATTGGTCGGCGTCGGCCGGTCGGTGATCTGCTGGCCGAACAGGCTGCCGACCAGTTCGATCGCAAGACGGGCGGTTCGGCCGCGCTCGTCGAGAAACGGATTGAGCTCGACGAGGTCAACGGAGCGCACCAGTCCGGAATCGTGCAGCATCTCCATCACCAGATGCGCTTCGCGATAGGTCGCGCCGCCCGGGACCAGGGTGCCGACACCGGGCGCCAAAGCGGGATCGAGGAAATCCACGTCGAAACTGACATGCAAAACGCCGTCGCGTGCCCTGACCTTGTCGATCACCCGGCGGATCAGAACGCCGACGCCGAATTCATCGATCTGGCGCATGTCTGCAACCGCAATACCGCGATCGCGAACCAGCTCCTTTTCGAGTTTGTCGATCGAGCGGATACCAAACAGATCCAATTGATCGGGCTTGATCGATGCGCGCGGCTCATCGCCGAGCAACTGATCGAGGCCGGGTTCTCCGCACAGAAAAGCGGCCGACATCCCGTGCATGTTGCCGGTCAGCGTCGTGGCGGGGGTGTTGTAGTCGGCATGGGCGTCGAGCCACAGCACGAACAGCTCGCGATCCTGTTCGCGCCAGTGCCGCGCAACCCCGTTGACCGACCCCATCGAAAGACTGTGATCGCCGCCGAGAAACAGCGGAAGCGCGCCGGAGCGCGCGAGCCGATAGGCGCGCGCGCTGAGTGCGCGTATCCACGCCGCAATCTCGCGGTATTGTTTGGCGTTGAGCGGCGGGACGCCGTCGGCCAAGACCAGATCGGAGATCGAAAGATCGCCGTGGTCCTCGACGGTGAATCCGAGGCTTTCCAGCAGCGGAGCAAGCCCGGCAGTGCGCAGCGCTGCCGGTCCCATCAAGGTCCCGCGTTGCGACGCGCCGACTTCGACCGGCGCGCCGAGCAGCGCGATCCTTTTGCCGAAACCCGGATCGGACGAAACGGTCATTGGTCCGCCTTCACAGCCGCAAACCTGCGCACGCGCGTCATTGGCATTCGCAATTCCCTCGGTGCGCGGCGATTCATGGCCGGGGCGTTCCCCGCGTAATATTGCAACGCTGCGGGACAGACGATCCGGAGTTCATATGCGCTCCTGTTTGTTTGCTCAAGAACGGCTTGCGCGATGCAACATGATAATCGTGCCAATGAAGTGGGCATTGAACTTGTCTCGACTCCAGCCTAGCGTCGACGGCGAGCCAGCGCGCGTCAAGGCGCTTCGAGTTCCAGATGCGGGGATGGGTTCCCCGGATGTTCTTGTCGGGTACCCATGCTGATCACCGCCATCGAAAGCCTCGTCGTCTCACTTCCCTTCGACATGGGCGGTCCACATCCCCTGTTCGCCGGCCAGCCCTGGGACCGTCTCGATATTCTGGTGGTGAAGGTCGAGACCGAGGACGGCCTGGTCGGCTGGGGCGAGTGCTTTGGACACACCGCGATTCCGGCGACGAAGGCAGCGCTCGACAGCATCGTCGCGCCGCTTGTGGTCGGACGTGACGCCGCCGACATCAACGGCCTGCCCCGCGACGTGCTGCATGGCACGCATCTTCTCGGCCGCAACGGACCGTTCGTCTACGCCTTCTCGGGCGTCGAGATCGCGCTGTGGGATCTGCTCGGCAAACGCGCCGGCCAGCCGCTGTGGCGACTGCTCGGCGGCGGTCGGCATAGCAACTTGCCCGCCTATGCCAGCCTGCTCAATTACGGCGATGATGCGCTGGTGGCGAAGAACACCGCAGCCGCCTGCGCGCAGGGTTTTCAGCACATCAAGCTGCACGAAACCACGCGCAAGGCGGTGCTCGCCGCGAAAGCCGCGCCCGGCGCCACTGAGGCCCGCATCATGCTCGACGTGAATTGTGCGTGGTCGCCGCCGGTCGCCCGCGAGATGGCCGCATCGTTGCGCGAAGACGGTTTGCTCTGGCTCGAGGAGCCGGTTTGGCCGCCCGAGGATGTCGACGGCCTCGCCAGCGTGCGCGACTGCGGGATCCCGATCGCCGCCGGAGAGAACGTGGCGGGCGTGTTCGGATTCAAATCCCTGATCGAGGCCAGCGCCATCGACATCGCGCAGCCGAGCGTCACCAAGGTCGGCGGCATCGGTGAAATGATCAAGGTGATCCATCTGTGCCAGTCGCACGGCATCGAAGTGGCGCCGCACAGCCCCTATTTCGGACCGGGTTTTATCGCCACCATTCACATCGCGGCGGCGCTGGTCGAACAGCCGCTGATCGAGGTGCTCTGGCTCGACATGGAAGCCAACCCGTTCGATCCGTGGGTTCGTGCGATCGATGGCAAGGTGCGCCTGCCGAGCGGGCCGGGGCTCGGCTGCGATCCCGATCCCGCGATTCTCAAGCGTTACGCCAAAGGCCAAAACACCCGCACCGAGAGGAGACCGAAGTCGTGAAGGTTACCGCGGTCGAAACCCATCCCGTGCTCGTGAAGCTCGAAAACCCGATCGGCAGCGCCTTGGGGCAGATCCACAGTTTCGGCTGCATCCTCGTCACCGTCAGAACCGATGCCGGCATCAGCGGCGAGAACCTGATCTTTACGCTCAATGGCAAGCGCACCAAAGTGCTGCGCCAGATGGTCGATGAACTCGCCGATCTGATTGTCGGGCGCGATGCCGGCCATATCGCCGATTTCTGGGCGCGGGCCTGGAAGGACATCAACTTCCTCGGCCATAAGGGCGTGCCGGTCGCTGGAATCTCCGCGCTTGATGGCGCGCTGTGGGATGCGCTCGGCAACGCCAGCGGGCTTCCGCTCTATCGGCTGCTCGGCGGCGCCAAGACCCTGGTGCCGGCCTATCAAAGCAGCGGGCTCTGGCTGTCGGCCTCGACCGATGAACTCGTAGCCGAAGCCGGACGCTTCGTCGCGCAAGGTTTTAAGGCGATGAAGATGCGGCTTGGTTCGCCCGATCCAAAAACTGATATCGCGCGGGTCAAAGCGGTCCGCGATGCGATCGGTCCCGACGTCAAACTGATGGCGGACGCGAATCAGGGTCTGAACGAAGCGCAGGCGATCCGGCTCGGCCGCATGCTGGAGGAGTTCGGCCTGACCTGGTTCGAAGAGCCGCTGCCGGCATGGGACCTCGAAGGCCTAGCGCGGGTCTCCGCCGCGCTCGATACGCCGATCGCCAGCGGCGAAACCGAATATACCCGCTACGGTTTCCGCCGCATGCTGGAACTGCGCTCCGCCGATGTTCTGATGCCGGACCTGCAGCGCGTCGGCGGCGTCAGCGAATTCATGCGCGTCGGTCACATGGCCGAGAGCCATGATGTGCCGGTTTCAAGTCACCTGTTTCCCGAGACCAGCATCCAGGTGCTGGGGGCGTTGTCGAACGCCATCTATCTCGAATACATGCCGTGGTTCTCGAAACTTTATTGCGAACGACTGGAGTTCAAGGACGGCAATGCCGTCGTGCCGGAGCGGCCCGGCTGGGGTTTTACGTTCAACCACGATTACATCCGCCACCTCGGCGAATAGCCAAGAGCCGCAAAGACAATCTCTCCACGAGTCGTCACTACGAACGCAGGGCCCCATAAGCCCTGCGGCCAAAAATGAAGGAAGGCCTCTAACCCCAGTGCCGAAACGAGAGTCCGCTCCGCGTGCGATGAGCGCAATTGCGCTCACGCTGGGGTCCCTGCGCAGTGACGACTCTTTAATAGGCGTTACGGAGCCACAATCTATTAATCCGGCGGAAACCGCCTGCCCCTTAAGCGAAGCTGACGCCAGCCAAATCGACGCGGCCAATTATTTTTCCGCTCTCGCAATGGACAATCCATCGATATCAAGTTCAAATTTGTCTGACAAGTTTGAAAGCCGGCGATGAGCCGTATCATCCGTCAAGACGGACGCCTGCAGTAAAGACAGGCGCCGGCAAGGAAACAACCAAGTGGAGCAGCAGATGGCACTTTCTCGTCGTCAGGTTTTGTTGGGCAGCGCCGGCGCATTGAGCGTCGCATCGTTTCCGTTGGCGAGGCCCGCCATCGCGCAGGCCGAGCCGATCAAGATCGGCTGGCTGGCGGCGCTGACCGGGCCAAGCTCCGCGCCGGCCATCGGCTTCAATCGCGGCGTGATGTTCGCTGCCGACGCCATCAACGCCGCCGGCGGTATCAAGGGCCGCAAGATCGAAATCGTCACGCGCGATACCCAGGGCGATCCGACCAAGGCGGTGAACGCCACGCAGGACATGATCAGCCAGGCCAAGGTCCACGCCATCTGGGGGCCGACCAATTCGGGCGAATCGCTGGCCACCACGCCGATCATGGCGCGCGCGAAAATGCCGAATATCCACCCCTGCGTCGTCGACAGTCTGATCGACACAGCCAAATTCCCCAATGCGTTCCGCATGGCGCCGTCGAACGGCCAATGGGACGACGCAGTGCGCAACTACTGTCTCAACGTCCTCAAGGTGAAGAAGATCGCCGTGATCGGCGATACCACGGGCTATGGCGTCACCGCCGTGGGCGCGTCGGTGGCGGCGTTCAAAAAGGACGGCGCCGATGTGGTCTACCAGGCCAATATCGACGCCACCCAGCCCGACATGACCCCCGACATGCTGCGCGCCAAGAATGCGGGCGCCGAAGTCATCGTGGTCTGGAGCGTTACCACCGGCATGGAAGCCCGGATGTTCAATACCCGCGCCGCCATGAACTGGGACGTCTCCTTCGTTGGCCATCCGTCGCTGGCCTCGGGTGAACTCGCCGGTCTCGTCGACAAGCCCGCCAACTGGGAAAAGGTCTACGCCATCGGCTACGAGAGCTGCAGCTACGATGCCGCCGGCAAGCTGCCCGCGAAGAGCCAGGATCTCGTCGACCGCCTGACCAAGGCCAAGATCGAGCTCAAGGATACGCTGTTGTGGTGGGTCGCGGGCGGCATCGACGCGGTGGAGCTGATCGCCAAGGGAATCGATGCAAGCGGCGGCGCCGCCGGCGACGGCATCATCAAATACTGGAATACGCTTGTGAAATATCCCGGCTATTTCGGCAACTATACGTTCTCGCCGACCCAGCATAACGGCTATCCGACCGAGGAAATCGTGATGTCGGCGGCGAGCTCGGCCAGGAACGGCACTTTCGCGCTGGCGCCGGGCTACACCTAGCGGCATCGCGAGAGCGCGGCAGATGCTGGCCTCGATTATCGCGTCCGGTCTCGCGGCGGGTGCAATCTATGCGCTCGTCGGCGTCACCTATAACACCATGTTTTCGACCTCGCGGGTGATGAGCTTTACCGCCGGACAGCTCGCCATGCTCGGCGGTGTATTCGGGTCGTGGTTCATGCTGAAGCTGGGCATGCCGACCATCGTCGGATTCCTTCTGACGCTGGCGGGCTGCGCCCTGATCGGCGTGATCACGGAATTCGTCGCGGTGCGGCCGGTGCTGAAAAGCCTGGAGCAGCATCTCTATGTGCTTTCCACGCTGGCGCTGGCGCTGATGATCCAGCAGGTGGCGGCGATCAAATGGGGCACCGAGCCGCAGCCGTTCCCACGCCTGATCGGATGGGGCAGCGGCGTCTGGGATGAGAAGTTCTGGCTGCCGGTGGTGGCCTGCGCCGCAACCATCATCGGCCTGGAATATCTGTATCGGCGCACCCTGGTGGGCCGCGCCTTCCTCGCCATCGCCGAGGATAATTTCGCCGCGCGCGCGCTCGGCCTGCCCGAGCGCAACCTGCGCGTCTTGAGCTATGCGCTGGCTGGCGTGATCGGCGGCGTCGCCGGATTTTCCGGCGGCGAACTCTTGCTGGCGTTCTTCGCCAACGGCGCCCTGCTCAATTTCTACGGCTTCGTGCCGGTGGCGCTCGGCGGCCTCGGCAACAATCGCGGCGCCATCATCGGCGGCCTCGCGCTCGGCCTGTTTCAGCAGGCGGCGAACTTTCTGGTCGGCGGCATCTTCTCGTCGGTCGCGGTATTCACCCTCTTCATCGTTGTGCTGCTGGCGGCGCCGCAAGGCCTGTTCGGATCGGCGCCGGCGCGGAGGGTATGATGACCGCGATATCCACCGCGCCCTTGAATCGCGAGATCAGCCGGCTGCGGACCCTGTTGCCCGCGCTCGCGCCCTTCGCCGGCCTGCTTGCGATCGCGCTGATCCTGCCCTTTGTCAGCAACGACTATTGGGCGCTGATCGGCACCCGCGCGGCGATCTACTGGGTGCTGGTCTCCGGCCTCAATCTCGTAGTCGGGTTCGCCGGCCATCTTGCCATCGGCTATGTCGCGCTGCTGACGCTTGGCGCCTACACCACCAGCGTGCTGGTCGCCGGCAATGTCGCGCCGCCGGTGCCGGTGTTCGTTGCGCTGATCGCTGCCGGCTGCGTCGGCGCGGTGTTCGGCGTGATCGTCGGCCTGCCGGCGCTGCGGCTGCGCACCTTCTATTTCGCGATGTCGACGCTTGGCTTCGCCACCATCGTGACCCAGATCGCGCTGGCCTGGCAGAGCGTCACCGGCGGCGGCATCGGCATCGCGGGGCCGGAATTCCCTGCGCCGTTCGACACGGCATGGGGCTATTATTACCTCTGCCTGAGCTTTGCCGGCATCTGCACCTGGATGAGCGCCAATGTCGGCCACAGCCGGTTCGGCCGCGCGCTGATCGCGATCCGCGATGCCGAGGTCGCGGCGGAAGCCACCGGAATTTCCAAGCCGCGCATGCTGATCGCGATCTTCCTGTTCGCCGGCGCGCTGGCGGCCTTTGCGGGCGGGCTGTTCGCCACCTTGCAGACCTACATCACGCCGGATGCCTTCACCTTCGATCTCTCGGTGCTGTTCTTTATCGCGATCCTGATCGGCGGCCGCGGCTCGATCCTCGGCCCGATGCTCGGCACCATCATCCTGACCATCCTGCCGGAGATCGCCGCCCCCCTCGCCGCCTGGTCGACCTTCCTCTACGCCGTGCTGCTGCTGGTGATCGTGCTGGCGATGCCCGGCGGCATCGCGGCATTGCTCGATTTCCGCAACCGCCGCCCACTCGCGAGCCATCGCGCCATCGTGCCGCGTCCGGCGGCGCTCAGTGACGTCATCCGCAAAAGCGAGGGCGGCAAGATCCTCAGCCTGCGCGGCATCGTGCTGACCTTCGGCAATGTGCGCGCCATCGACGGCCTCGATCTCGACGTGCTGCCGGGGCAAATTCACGGCCTGATCGGCCCCAACGGCAGCGGCAAAACCACCACCTTGAACGTGATCTCCGGTTACTACGCGGCCAAAGCAGGAACGCTCTCGCTCGGTTCCGAAGCGTTGCCCCCGGGCATGCCGGCATTGCGGGCAACCCACGCCATCGGCCGCACCTTCCAGACGCCGCGCGTGATCGGCGAGGCCTCGGTCCTGCAGAACGTCATGATCGGCGGCACCATCGAGGGACGGGCAACGTTCGTGGAAGCGATGCTCTCGCTGCCGCGTCATCACCGTGACGAGCGCAACCTCGCTGCCAAAGCCCGCGCGCTGCTCGGCGTCGTCGGACTTGAATCCCTCGCCGAGGTCCGCGCCGACCGCCTGCAGCACTGCGAATTGCGCTTCATCGAGATCGCGCGTGCGCTGATGCTGCAGCCGGATATTCTGCTGCTCGACGAGCCGGCCGCCGGTCTGTCCGGCGACGAGATCGAACGCCTGGGGGCGTTGATCAAGGCAATCGGCCGACGCGGCACCGGCGTGTTGCTGGTCGAACACCATGCCGATCTGATTTTTGAGATCTGCGACCAGGTGACCGTCCTCAATCTTGGTCGCACGCTGGCGGCCGGGACGCCGGCCGAGATCCGCGTCCACAAGGAGGTGGTCAGTGCTTACCTCGGTGGCTGAACCCCTGCTTGCGGTGAGCGCGCTCGAGGCCGGTTACGGCAAGATCCAGGTGCTGCATGGCGTCGATCTTCACGTCGCGGCCGGCGAAGTCGTCGCCCTGCTCGGCCCCAATGGCGCCGGCAAGACCACCTTGCTGCGCGCCTTGTCAGGTCTGCTGCCGGTGGCCGCCGGAACCTTGCGCTTCGATGGCCGCGACATGACCAATACCACGCCGCGCGAGGCGGCGCGGGCCGGGCTCGTTCATGTCATCGAGGGACATCGGGTGTTCACGCAGATTTCCGTCACCGACAATCTCCTGCTGGCGGGGTACGACCTGCCACGGGGCGAGCGCGCGGCGCGCCTTGAGGAGGCGCTGTCGTTCTTCCCCGAGATCGCGGAAAAGCGGCACGAGCGCGGCGGCGCCCTCTCGGGCGGCCAGCAACAGATGCTGACCGTGGCGCAGGGCCTGGTCCGCCGTCCGCGCCTGCTGATGCTCGACGAGCCGTCGGCCGGCCTGTCGCCAGTCCTGGTCGACCGCGTGCTCAACGTCATCGGTCAGTTGCGCAGTCAGGGCACCGCAGTCCTGCTGGTCGAACAGCTGCTCGAAAAAGCGCTTAGCGCCGCCGATCGCGTCTACGAGCTGGTGCAGGGACATATCGCATTGGAAGCGCCGACCAGCGAGGACAATCTGCCGCAACGGATCGAACGGGCGTATTTCGGACATCAGGTGACGACGGCCGGCAGGTGACGACGGCCGGCGCCGCCTGAGGTTCGGCGATTGTACGCTGTAACCTGCGCAAGGCACCGTTTCGAGTTGGGTTCCCGTGCTCCGTGCAGTGCATCCAGAGTTCGTCATGCCCGGGCTAAACACTTGTCCCGGGCATCCACGTCTTGGCCGCAAGAAAGACGTGGATGGCCGGGACAAGTGTTCAGCCCGGGGACATGGTCGACAAGCCCGGCCATGACAAAGAAATGAGTCAACTGAGCTGGAAAATGCTCTGGGCACTGCACTTTCCACCAACGCTAAAAACTGCAAACAATTCATCGCTGCGCGATGGCGTGCTCGGAGGTTATCAATCGTGACAAAAGAAATCCGGCTCAACGCCTTCGCCATGAACTGCGTCGCGCATCAATCCCCGGGACTATGGACGCACCCGCGCGACCGCACCAGCGAATACAACCGCCTGCCCTATTGGACACATCTTGCGCGGACGCTGGAGCGCGGACGATTCGACGGGCTGTTTCTAGCGGATGTGCTGGGCGTCTACGACGTGTTTGGCGGCAGTCCGGATGCGGCGTTGCGAAATGCCACGCAAATCCCGGTGAACGATCCGCTGCTGCTGATATCGGCAATGGCTGCGGTGACGCAGAATTTGGGCTTCGGCGTGACCTGCACCCTTTCTTACGAGCCGCCCTATCCCTTCGCGCGCCGCATGTCGACGCTGGATCATCTCACCGAGGGCCGGATCGGCTGGAACATCGTGACCGGTTATCTCGACAGTGCCGCCCGCGGCGCCGGCAAGGAAAAGCAGACCGCGCATGACGACCGCTACGACGTCGCCGACGAATACATGGAAGTCGTCTACAAGCTCTGGGAAGCAAGCTGGGAGGATGACGCCGCGGTCCGCGACCCTGTCAGCGGCATTTTCGTCGATCCGGCGAAGGTTCACCGCGTCCAGCACCACGGCGATCATTATCGGCTCGATGCCATTCATCTGAGTGAGCCGTCGCCACAGCGCACGCCCGTGCTTTACCAGGCCGGCACCTCGCCCCGCGGGCGCCTGTTCGCGGCGCAGCACGCCGAGTGCGTGTTCATGTCGGGTCCTTCCGCCAAAGTCATCGCACCGCGCGTTGGCGCCATTCGCGCCGCAGCTGCACAGGCCGGCCGCAACCCGGCTGAAATTCTGATGTTCAGCATGATGACCGTCGTCCTGGGACGGACCGAAGCGGAAGCCGCCGCCAAATATGCCGAATATCGTCGCCACATCAATCACGAGGGCGCGCTCACACTGATGTCCGGCTGGACCGGCGTCGATTTCTCGACCTACGACCTCGATCAGCAGGTCCGGCATGTCCAGAATGACGCGGGACGCACTGCCATGGATAACATCACCCGCGCTGACCCGGATCGGGTGTGGACGGTGCGCGAAGTCGCGGAACATGTCGGCATCGGCGGCATCGGACCGGTTGTCGTCGGCACCGCCGAAACGGTCGCCGACGAAATCGAGGCCTGGGTCGAACAGACCGGTGTCGATGGGTTGAATCTGGCCTTTGCGATATCGCCTCAGGATTTTGAGGATGTCGTCGATCTCCTGGTGCCGGAACTGGTTCGACGCCGACGTTACAAGGACGCCTACCAACCGGGCACCTTGCGCGAAAAACTGTTCGGCCCTGGCCGCGCGCGTCTCGCGGCACCGCATCCGGCTGCGCGATACCGTTATGGTGCGACGCTTGCAAGATAACCAAACGCTGCGGCGCCCTCAGCCAGCCGTCTGCTGCTCCATGGCCAGTTCGGCCTTGAGGCTTGCAAGATCGCGGTAAATCGAGGCAACCGCAAGCACGCGGCCCTTCCGCCTGTATCGCAGCAGGCAATCCTTCGCCGCGATATCGCCGTCGATCGCAATCTCGTCCCACGCTTCGGCGTGACCGACATAATTGATCGGCACGTCGTAATGCTGGCTCCAGAAAAACGGCACCGCATCGAATGTCTCGCGCTGCCCCAGCATATTGCGCGCGGCGGCCTGGCCCTGACGTTCCGCCACCACCCAGTGCTCGACCCGAATGTTCTCGCCGGAATGCGGGTCCGGCCAGCGCGCGATATCGCCCGCGGCATAAATCCCGGGAATGCTGGCTTCGAGATAGGCATCCACCACGACGCCGCGATCGAGCGTCAGGCCGGCCCGTTCGGCCAATGCGAGGCGGGGCCGCACTCCGACGCCGACAACCACGATGTCAGCTTCAATCGTACCGCCGCTTTTGAGGGTGGCGCGCTTGCCATCGATCGCAACCACGGTATCGCCGAGATGGAAGATAGCGCCGTGTTCCTCGTGCAGCGCACGAACGAAGTCGCCCATCTGCGGCCCCAGCACGCGCTCCATCGGCCGCTGTTCCAGCCCAACCACATGGACCTCGATATCCCTCGCGCGCAACGCCGCGGCGGCTTCGAGGCCGATAAAACTCGCGCCGATCACAATCGCGCGACGCGCGCCTTTCGCTAATTCGATGATGGCGCGGCAGTCGCCAAGCGAGCGAAGCACATGGACGTGCGGCTGATCGGCGCCCGGGATCGGCAGGCGCACCGGTTCAGCGCCTGTCGCCAGCAGCAGGCGATCATAGGGAATGGACGTGCCGCCGGCGACAACGACGTTGCGGGCGTTGGTATCGATGGAGGTCACTTCGGCATTGAGACGCAGATCGATGGCGGCCTCGGCATAAAAATCGTCCGGGCGCAGCGGCAACCAGTCCTCCGGCGCATTGCCGGCGAGATAATCCTTCGACAGATTCGGCCGATCGACCGGCGGGGCGGCATCGGCGCTGAGCATGACGATGCTGCCGCCAAACCCCTGCCGCCTCAGCATTTCCGCCGCCGCGAATCCCGCGGCACCACCGCCGACGATGACGATCCTGCCGGGCGCATCGACCGGACCCTTGACGCGCGGCTTCGGCTGTTCGCGTTTCTGCCGAACCACGATCCGCCCGTCCCGACGCTCGACCTGCCAGACCGCGAGCAGGTTCAGTGCCGGGGCGCGCGCCGCTTCTCCGGTCCGCAGATCGAAGCAGGCATGATGCCAGGGACAGCGGATGCTGTCGCCGACGATGAGCCCTTCCGCGAGCGGCCCGTGGTAGTGGCTGCAATGCGCGTCGATGGCGAAAATCTCCGGCCCGGAGCGCACCAGGAGAACATCCTCATCGCCGACATGACCGAGCAAACTGTCGCCGGAGAATTCGTTCAGCGCGATGCCCTGGGTGAGATCGGGACCGGCAGGTGGGGTTTGCTCGTCTGCCATACTTTTCACTCCCTCGGATGCTGGCCAGGCGTAGGGATGCACGAAAGCATTCTATCATGCGGCCGCGCGCGGCGACATCCAGTCGCCGAGAGCGAATTGTTGCAATTTCAAACCGTCCGGGCGAAACAGTCCTTGCGTGGTAGTTGTTGTCTTGTTCGCTGCGGGAGGTAAACTTGCGAAGGCAACCCGACGTTTTCGCGACAATGGAGGGATCCGGGCTGCCGGACAGTTCCGGAACTGCGGTATGTCAACAGCGATAAACCCAACGGGACGAGCAAGTTCGGCCATGCAGAAATCCAGTGCCGGTCCGCTTCCTTCTCTGAGCGTTCGTATCGATCTTCCCTCGGAGGGACGCATAGGACCCGGCAAGATCGCGTTGCTGGAAAATATCCAGGCCTGCGGCTCGATCTCAGCGGCGGGACGCGCAATGGATATGTGGCGCGATCCTTACGCCGTTCGGGCTCTCTCTCGTCGCTCGTTACCGGAAAATCGAACGCGCGGCGGCCGGCGCGGTTCGCAAGGAGCTGATGGCGTTACGAACAGACATCGGACGCTCGCGAAAAATGTCTCGTGGTTAGCATCGCGCTCGCATCCTTTGCCCGGCCGAAGACTTAAGGAGAAGATAACGTGCCTCATCCCGCTTTGTCCCCCGACAACGTCGCTGTCATCACTGGCGGCGCATCCGGCATCGGCCTTGCGGCGGCCATGCGTTTCGTGCGTCTCGGCATGCGGGTCTGTATCGCCGATATCGGAAAGGACGGACTTTCCAAAGCCGCGGCAGCATTGATTGAAGCCGCAGCGGGCGGGGAGGCGAGCGTCATGACCGAGGTTGTCGACGTCAGCAGGGTCGATGACATCGCGCGCCTGGAATCCGCGGTCCGCGCGCGGTTCGGCGGAACCGACGTCCTGATGAACAATGCCGGTGTGCAGCCCGGCAGCACCATGTTCGGACCGCCGGAAAACTGGCGACGCGTTCTCGGCGTGAACCTCTGGGGCGTGATTCATGGATCGCAGGTCTTTGCGCCTTCGATGATCGAGCGCGAGCGCCCGGGATTCATCATCAACACAGGATCAAAGCAGGGCATCACGACGCCGCCCGGCGATCCTGCCTACAACGTGTCCAAGGCGGGAGTGAAGGCTTTCACGGAAGCGCTGCAACACGAACTGCGCAACACCACCGGCGGCCGGCTCAATGCGCATCTTCTGATCCCGGGTTTCGTCTTCACCGGCCTCACCGCCAAGGGCCGCACCGAAAAGCCGGCCGGCGCCTGGACGCCGGAGCAAACCGTCGATTTCATGATCGAGCGGGTCAATGCCGGAGATTTCTACATTCTGTGTCCGGATAACGATGTGCCGAGACGTCTCGACGAGCGGCGTATTCTGTGGGCCGCGGGGGATATCGTCGAAAACCGTCCCGCCCTCTCCCGCTGGCATCCCGACTATGCCGAGGCCTTTGCTGCCTTTGTGAAAAATCCATAGGCTCCGTCATTGCGAACCACCGGGGCACGCGAACGCGCGCCCTATGGTAAACTCCGCGAAGCAATCCAGAAGACCCGATACAACCTGGATTGCTCCGTCGCTGCGCTCTCGCAATGACATATGAAGACTGGCCTGGTGAAGACTGGCCTGGCAGACGACGCTACTGCACGGCCGGAAAGGCAACCGACACCGACGGAGTCAGTTCACCGACCGCAAGACGCATCGCCGCGATCTCCTGCTGCTGCGTCACGACGATTTCCTGGGCCAGACGGCGGATCTGCTCATTGTGGCCGTATCGCAGCACCGTCTGCGCCATATCGATGGCGCCTTGGTGATGCGGCACCATCATCGCGACAAAGTCGCGATCGACATCGCCGGTCGGCTTGGTTGTCATGTCCGCCATCATCCTGTTCATGGCGGAATCGTTGTCCAATAGAAATGCCGTTTCGCTGCTCGGCTGATCGGCAACGTACCCATCGGCAACGTACTGAATCGGCGTGGTCTGCGGGATGCGATGCGTCGGTACCGGCCCGTGAGCCAGCGCCAGCGATGTCGCCGCGATCAAGGCGGTGGTTGCCAGAGAGATCGCACGCTTGCGAACAAAGGAGCGCGAGAACAAAATCATCTTACCTCCGAACGGATGCAGGCCACGACGTGGATTTTTCCACGGCCCGGCTTGTGCGTTCCTCCAGATTCGAATGCAACGTTCTCGGTTGCAGCCCCGATGTAGATTCTGAAATCGGATTTTAAAAGGCGAGGCGAGGCTGCGCTTATCAACAAGCTTCCTCACCCGATCAACGATCGGTGATTCTGCCGCCGTCGAGGCTCAAGCGCAGTTGACCGCGCAGCCTGCGGCCTATCCACTGATCCAGGACTGATCAAGAAACCGCGCAGGCAACCCGGCTCAATGCGGCCTTTTCTCAGTGCAGCCTTTTCTCAGTGCAGCCTTGGTGCCTTCAGGAATTTGGCGCGGTCGGATGATTTCACCGACACATCGAAAGTGTCGCCCTCGCGATAGAGCGTGAGCGGCACGTCCACTCCGGCGGGCCCGAGCGCCCACAGTTTTCGATAAAACTCCATCTGGCTCGAAACCTTCGCGCCTCTCACCGCCAGGATCAGGTCGCCGGGCTTGATCTCGGCCCGCGCCGCCGGCCCCTTGGGCGCGATGCCGGCCACCACCACCCTGTCATCGATCTCGGTGGAATAGACCCCGAGCCAAGGCCGCGCCGGCTTGTTGACATGGCCGAACTTGCGCAAATCGTCGAGAACCGGTTTGAGCAGATCGATCGGCACGACCATGTTGAGATGCTCGTTCTTGCCCTCGCGTGCACGTTCGATCTGCAGCGAGCCGATGCCGATCAGTTCACCGCCGGCCGAGATCAGTCCGGCGCCACCCCAATTGGGATGCGCGGGATAGGTGAAGATCGCCTCTTCCAGCGCGTATTCCCAATAGCCGGCGAACTCCTGCTTGGCGGCGATACGGCCCGCGAGCGACCGTGTGCGACCGCCGACGCCACCCACCACGACGCGATCGTCGATCCGGGCGGCGCCCGAGGCACCGAGCGGCAAGGGATCAAGATCGATGCGACCGAGCGCCTGCACCAGACCGAAGCCGGTTTCCTGATCGAAGCCGAGCGCGTGACCTTGCACCACGCGGCCGTCGCCGAGATGCAACCAGACGGTTTCGGCCTCGGTGATCAGATAGCCGATGGTCAGCACCAGCCCGTCGCCGATCAGCACGCCGTTGCCGGCGCGCTCGACGCCGAGCGTATCGGCGGTGAAGGCATCATTCGGAATGATGGAGTGCAGCCCGACCACAGAGGACAGCACGCGCTCAAGGTCGAAGTCGTAGTCCTCCCCGCGCGGCTGCACGGCCAGCGGCACTTTCCATTCGGTCAATGAGGGCATGCGGCTCTCCTGTTCAACCAGCACTATTTGGCCATCATTGCTGAACGCGACGAGGGCCAGAGCGGGATTATTGTGTTAGGACCCAGCAAAACATAGTCGGAAATGAACGAATGGCAATTGCAGCGATCCGTGGCGTCGAGATCAACTACGAAGTCATCGGGGATTCGGGGCCGTGGCTGGCCTTGACGCCCGGGGGCCGCCGCGGCTACGCCGAATTCGTCTCCCTGGCAGGCAAGATCGCACATCACGGGTTCCGGGTACTGTTGCACGATCGGCGCAACTGCGGACTCGGTGGCCTGTCCTTTGACGACAGTGAGGCGGAAGATGCGATCTGGGCCGAGGATTTGCACGCGCTGATGTCGCAGCTTGGGGCCCTTCCGGGCTTCATCGGCGGATCATCGTCCGGTTGCCGCACGTCACTGCTGTTTTACCTGCGGCATCGGCTCGACGTTAAGGGACTGCTGTTGTTTCGGGTGACCGGCGGAGCATTTGCCGCGAAAGCGTTGCCTGAGAAATATTATGCGCTGTTCATCCGTGCCGCGCGCGAAGGCGGAATGGCCGCCGTTTGCGAGACCGAGCACTGGCGGGAGCGCATCGCGTTGCGGCCGTCGGACCGGGATGCGTTGCTGGCCATGTCGGTCGACCGCTTCATCGAAATCATGAGTTCGTGGAAGAGGCGGTTCGTCAGTGGGCTTGATCTGCCGGTTCTCGGCATCACCGAGCAGGAACTCAGGTCGATTGCCGTTCCGACCATCGTGATCCCCGGCAACGACCAAATCCATTCGGGACCAACCGGGGTTCACGCCAGCACTTTGATTCCTGGCGCGATCCTGCATCAGCTTCCGATTGCGCTGTCGAACCGCGAACTCATCCCGTTCGAGGAATGGGCTCCGCAGGAGGACGAAATCGCGACCGCCTTCGCCGGGCTGATGAAGCAAGCCAAGGCATCGACCGCTGACCGGTGAGACGAGGCGCGCGGCAGAAACGGCCTGTTTCCAAATGAGCCTGTATCCGCGGTTCGGGAAGGTCTGGAAGGCGGTGTGCAGCGTTTGGCCGGCGGCACAGCCAGTCAAGCGGCATGGTGACGGCGCGGAAGCGGGGTTAAAGGCCAGCCGAGAGGCAACAGTCTGACTAGGTCTTGCGGACCGTGACATCCAGATAGTCGCGCTTGTCGGTTTTGGCGAACTCGTGAAGAAATGAGGCAACCGAAGCGATCGGCTGCCACGTAGCCTGCTTATCCTTATCGCCAGGGGAGATACTGCCCTCCTGAAAATGTCCAGTTAGGAAGGCGATTACCTCGCTGAAATCACCGCCCATGCGGCGCATTGAGTAGGGCCAGAACTCTAAGGATAACAAACTCGCCTGAGACAGCGTATTCCGCCCTCCAGCGACGACAAACGGCTCCGCCCCTTGCACGTCAATCTTAGCGGCGAGGGGCATGGCTATGTTGGTGATCACGTCATCGAGCCGTTTCGCCGGAACTGAAGTCTTTTTCCTATCTTGCTCGTTCAGCTCGCCCTCGACATCAATCACGCTGATCCGGTGGTCACCGGAATGACGCACCGCGATCTCAAAAGGCAAAGATGCGTTTCGGTCATACAACGCGAGATTTAATAGTCTGACATTTCCGGCCCGACAGTTAAGGAAAACGTTTTCGGAGAGATGGCGGAAGTTTGTTGGTTCCGGCTCAAACGCATAGCACGCGACCTGCGGGTTTTGCGCGATGGGAATTACTGTTAAGCCGATGTTGGCCCCGATATCCAGATAGGTTCCGCCGCGCTCAGCGAACAAATTCTTGAACAGTAAGGATTCATGCGGCGACCAGACGCCGTCTCTTGCGTATTTTGCCAGAGCCGCATCATCATCCAAAGCGCCGCGGATAGCGCCGGCGTCCCCCTCGGCGACGAACCCCGTCAACCCGACCATCTTTGCAATATCTCCGGCGGCCTTGAAGTCACCCATGTTCTTGGCCAAGTCGTCGAAGATGATCCTCCTAGCCCTCAGCGGAAGTGCACGGATGCTTTGGAGCAGCAAGGTCTTGGCAAATGTCTTCATATGTTCATAGACCCCAGTTGCATTTCTATTTGGAATTCACCGACGACGTTGTCGAGCTTCGAGTCGCCGAAACCCTAAGTCAGGATCGCTGCGATGATGAAGGTGCGGCAAGCTAGCCCTTTTTCCAGTGGGCCGCAGCGGCGGCCCGCGCGATTTCTGAGCGCTGCTCCGGGGTCGGAGCCCTTGCGCGGGCTGGTCCACCCTTCCCACGTCGTTTTGCCCCCGGACATCGTGCGCACACACGCCGCAACGTTGTCCTTATGAACATCCAGTCCAACTACGCGTTCGTGAATCACTTCCATGACCACCTCCCTCAGACGCTGCTGGCAAGGGCGCCTTCGTTAGATGAATCCTAAAAAGCAGGCTCCAGGGCGTCGCCCCCCTACACAAGTGCGGGTTATCAAGGCACCCCGGGTCCAGCTCGCAACCGAGTTCGATCGCGTCAGTGAGCTACCGACCTCTTGCCAACAGCAACCAACCTACCATCAACAGTCGAACAGGCAACACACCCCAACCCGTTTCATCCAAGGGGGCGGCCAAAGGCCGGTGCGTAACTCGCAATGTAGTTCGTCCGACGCGGATCGAGCGTCGTGCGCGGCTCGCCAATGCCATCGCTCGGGGTCGTCGCAGGCTCGACGAGATTATGTAAGGGTCGGTCGACGTTCGGGAAATCGCAGCACGTTAAAAAATGCAGTGTGCGTCAGGTCAATATGACAATCTCGCTAGCCTTCCTCGCGCCGGATCTCGTCCGAGCCGCAGTCGAAGGTCGCCTGCCTCGGGGCATCAGCGTCGAGCGGCTGCGAGATGCTCCGGCCGAATGGAGCCGGCAGTTCGAAACACTCAGACTCAATCCGCAATAGCCGAACATCAGCCGGCGACCGCAAATTAGGACACCTCAAGAACAGGAATCACAGGCGCCAATCCGGTCTTCAAGTCGGGGCTCGGGGAACGGAGTATTTGGATGCAGACGGGTGGCCAAAAATCACCCGGGAGACCGCCAATCTCCACAGAGACCGGCAGGCCGTAATGAGAACGGTGGAAATGCCCGCGGAAGCGGCCTCTTTGGAGGCGACCCAGAAATCTGCGGTTTGGGAGGACTGAATGGTGGTGGAAGCAGTCAGATACGAACCGGTCTCGAACCTGGAATTCCCTGATAAGGGCCATTTTGCAGGGAATTTTCGTCAAAAATTGCCTGTTGTGCGAATTTTCCCCTGATTTCTACACGGACAATCAAAGGCTTAGGCTAGAATTCCCTACTAACGCGAACAGGGAATTTTTTCGAGCCATCAGGGATTCGGTAACTGATAACAGCGATTTATTGCACAGGATTCAGGCAATCCTTTGAATCGCAATTTGTCGACCAATCGCGTTGCTCAAAACGCACGCCAACGATGACAGACATTTTTTAGATGGGGTTTACACTGGCCGGGGGTGAGCGTACAGAAAACTGCCTCGCGCCAGAGGCGGTAGGG
>WNFI01661722.1_pt1 | contig 22007 bp, 19 predicted proteins | sample 5400471 | NCBI WGS metagenome assembly WNFI01 (sample SAMN13153348, study PRJNA577476) | soil metagenome | isolation source: 100 cm saprolite on Douglas fir-dominated hillslope | place: USA:California | collected 2013-09-17
AGTGACCGACACCGGGGCGGGCATCGCGCGCGAGCTGCAGGAGCGCATCTTCGAGCCGTTCTTCACCACCAAGCCCGTCGGCGTGGGAACGGGACTGGGTCTCGCCATCTGCCACAGCATCGTCTCGCAGATGGGCGGCGAGCTCACGGTGGAGAGCGAGCCGGGCAAAGGGAGCCTCTTCCGGGTCGCGCTGCCGTTCGGGGACGGGGTAGTCGAGGCGGCCACCGTACCGGCCCACTTCCAATCCGGACCGGCTGGTCGCCCGCAGGCGACGGGTGCTGTTAACTAACTACGAACCGATCCTCGGCCGGTCGATCATGTTCCAACCACAGAATCACGCCGGCTGCCCATTCGACGCGTCGAATGCATTCCTACAATTACGTCGCTGGCGATTCCGATCGATTTCGTCGATCCCCCTTTAGTATCGCACCTACGAAATCAATCTCGAGATCAATCGCTTCCGTCGATACCGTTGTGAAAAGCGTTCCAGGCCACCGCTTCCCGAGGGCGGCGGTGCTTGCCAGGTCGTATAGCGTCGTCGTACATGCAGCGCCTGGCTTGGTGACTTTGGCACCCGCATAACGAATCCACGCGGACCGGAGCTCCCACTCTACAAGGAGGCTTCATGAAGCTAGTCCAAACGTTTGCCTGGACATTCTTTTTCGCCGCTGCTTTCGCGTCACCCGCCGCCTTCGCAATCAAGGTGCAGACTGGCAGCGACGACTTCTTGCTCAACATCAACGTCCTCGCGCAGGCGCGCGCGGTGGCCGATTTCGACGGGCCACCCTACAACGCCACGATGACGCAGGGCCAGGCGCCGGACGGCAGCTTCAACACCGATTTCTACGTCCGCCGCATGCGCCTGGGCGCGGGTGGAACGCTCTACAAGACGTTCCACTTCTTCATTCTCTTCGATACGCCCAACTTCGGCCGGCGCGGCGACTACACGGGCTCCACCTTCGTCCAGGAGCTGGTGGTGGGGATCGAGCCGGTGCAGGACGTCATCATCGAGGGCGGCTTCCTCGACACGCTCCTCACCCACGTGCAACTCGCCCGCTCCGCGGCGACCAGCATCATCGAGGGGCCGGCCTTCGCCTTCGACCTGCTCAACAACGCCCGCGGCAACCGCATGACTGGTGTGCAGACCCGGACGCTGCTCTTCGACCACCGCATCCTGGTGCGCGGCGGCGTCTACGAGGGCCGCCGCAACTACACTCCGCCCACGACCTACAAGGGTGCGCCGGTGGTCGTCAATCCGAGCGGCGTGCCGCTCTTCGCCGCGATGATCCGCTTCAACCTGGTCGGTGACGAGACAGGCTCCGGCTATCCCGGCATTTACCTCGACGGCAAGACGCGCGTCTCCTTGGGCGCCGCCGCGCACTACCAGCGCAAAGGGAGCTGGATTCCAGACGCGCAGGGCAACCCGCAGGGCGTGGCCGACTACAGGGTGCAGGCTGCCGACCTGTTCGCCGACTTCGCTCTGGCGGGCGACATGGAGGCTGTACTGCAAGTCGCAGGGTACCGGTTCGACTACGGCAAAAATGCCGCCGGAAACGGGAGCGCGCGCTCTGGCATTGGCGCGGCGGGGGACATCGGCTACCGCATCGGCAAGATCGAGCCGCAGGCGAACTTCTACTGGTTCAACAGCGACACCAAGCAGAACAGCTACCTGAGACTCGCCGCCGGCGTGAACTACTTCTTCCGCGGCCACGACGCCAAGCTGTGCGCCGAGTTCTCCAGCATGATCAACAACGGCAGTCTCTCGTCGACACCCGCCCTGAAGGAGATCATCCTGCAGTACCAGATCGCCTTGTAGAGAAATACTGCTACCTTCCGCAACTGACTGGTCGAACCAAGGAGAGTGCCCATGCTGGCCAACCGCCTCGTGATCGCGTTGCTCGCCTGCCTCGCCTCCGCCCCGGCCTTTGCCGAGGAGCCGAGCGGCACGCTGAAGAAGATCAAGGAGACCGGCGTCATCTCGCTGGGCCACCGCGAATCGTCGATCCCGTTCTCGTACTACGACGACAAGCAACAAGTCGTCGGCTACTCGCAGGACGTCGCGCTCAAGGTAGTGGACGCGGTGAAGAAGGAGCTCAAGCTTCCTTCGGTCGAGATCAAGCTCGTCCCGGTGACCTCGCAGAACCGCATTCCGCTGGTGCAGAACGGCACCGTCGATCTGGAGTGCGGCTCCACCACCAATAACCTCGAGCGGCAGAAGCAGGTCGCCTTCTCGAACAGCATCTTCATCGTCGGCACCCGCTTCCTCGCCAAGGCCGACGCGGTCAAGAAGGGCCTCAAGGACTTCCCGGACCTCGCCGGCAAGAACGTGGTGGTCACCGCCGGCACCACCTCGGAGCGGCTGCTGCGCAAGATGAACGAGGAGAAGAAGCTGAACCTCAACATCACGAGCGCGAAGGATCACGGCGAGTCCTTCCTCATCCTCGAGAGCGGCCGCGCGGTGGCGTTCATGCTCGACGACGTGCTGCTCTCGGGCGAGATCGCCAAGGCGAAGCGCCACAAGGACTGGGTGGTGGCGGGCACGCCGCAGTCGCGCGAGGCCTACGGCTGCGAGATGCGCAAGGACGATCCGCAGTTCAAGGCGCTGGTCGACTCCACCATCGCCGGGCTGCAGACCTCGGGCGAGATGGCGAAGATCTACGACAAGTGGTTCCGCCACCCGATCCCGCCGAAGGGGCTGAACCTCGACTTCCCCATGAGCGACGAGATCAAGGTGCTGTTCAAGAACCCGAACGACAAGGCCATCGACTAGGGCGGCGATCGACGCCGGCATGGGATACCACTGGAACTGGCTCGTGTTCGCGCAGCCCGTCCCCACCGGGGAGACCACCTTTCTGGGGTGGCTCCTCGCAGGGCTGCGGATGACCTTGCTCCTGTCCGCGGCCTCGTGGGTCCTCGCGCTCGCGCTGGGCACCACGATGGGCGTCTTGCGCACGGTGCCCAGCCGCCCGCTGCGGGCCATCGCCGCCGTCTACGTCGAGACGTTCCGCAACGTCCCGCTCCTGGCGCAGCTCTTCATCTGGTACTTCGTGATGCCGGAGTTGCTCCCGTTCGGGGAGCGCTTCAAGCAGCTCAACCCGATGCTGCAGCAGTTCCTCGCCTCGATGGTTTGCTTGGCGCTGTTCACCGGCGCGCGCGTCTGCGAGCAGGTGCGCGCCGGCATCAACGCGCTCGCGCGCGGGCAGAAGAACGCCGCCCTGGCGCTGGGGTTCACTCTTCCCCAGGCATACCGCCACGTGCTCCTGCCGGTGGCGGGCCGGCTCATCGTCCCGCCGCTCACCTCCGAGATGCTCAACACCTTCAAGAACTCGGCAGTCTGCTCGACCATCGGCTTGCTCGAGCTCGCTGCACAGGGACGCCAGCTCGTCGATTACACCTCGCAGGCCTACGAATCGTTCATTGCGGTCACGGTCCTCTACTTGATCATCAACGTTGCGATCATGCTGATCATGCGGCAGGTGGAGAAGCACACCCGCGTTCCCGGACTCATCGGCACCGCCGATCGCTAGTCGAAAAGGAGCGGCGATGTACGAATTAGACTGGAGCTCGATCCCTGGGGCGCTGCCCTTTCTCTGGAAGGGGATGGTGCTCTCGCTCGAGCTGACCTTGGTGGCGGTGGGCGCCGGCATCGTCTGGGGCACGCTGCTCGCGATGATGCGGCTTTCGCCGTTGAGGCCGCTCGCCGGCTTCGCAGCCGCCTACGTGAGCCTCTTCCGCTCGGTGCCGCTGGTGATGGTGCTGCTCTGGTTCTTTCTCATCGTCCCCCAGCTCTTGCGCACGGTGCTGGGGCTGGGCCCCAACACCGACACCCGCTTCGCCTCGGCGCTGGTGGGCTTCTCGCTCTTCGAGGCGGCGTACTACTCGGAGATCATGCGCGCGGGCATCCAGAGCGTCTCCAAGGGCCAGGTGTCCGCGGCCTCGGCGCTGGGCATGACCTTCGGCCAGACCATGCGCTACGTGGTGCTGCCGCAAGCCTTCCGGAACATGGTGCCTCTTCTGCTCACGCAGGCCATCATCCTCTTCCAGGATACTTCGCTGGTGTACGTCTCCGCGCTGTCCGACTTCTTCGGCAACGCCTACCGCGTCGGCGATCGCGACGGCCGACTGGTCGAGCTGCTGCTCTTCGCGGGCGCCGTCTACTTCATCCTCTGCTATGCCGCCTCCTGGGCGGTCCGGCGGTTCGAAAGGAAAATCGCCGTATGATCTCCATCCGCAACGTCAGCAAGCGCTATGGTGAATTCCAGGTCCTGAGCAACTGCTCCACCGAGGTGAAGAAGGGCGAAGTGATCGTCATCTGCGGGCCCTCCGGCTCGGGCAAGAGCACGCTGATCAAGTGCGTCAACGGGCTCGAGCCGTTCCAGCAAGGCGAGATCGTCGTCGACGGCACCTCGGTCGGCGCACCCGGCACCAACCTGCCCCGGCTGCGCGCCAAGGTGGGGATGGTCTTCCAGCACTTCGAGCTGTTCCCGCACATGACCGTGCTCGACAACGTGGGCATCGCCCAGGTCAAGGTCCTGCGGCGCGGCGCGGAGGAGGCGCGGGCACGCAGCCTCAAGCTGCTCGAGCGCGTCGGTCTCCAGGAGCAGGCGCACAAGCACCCCGGCCAGCTGTCGGGCGGTCAGCAGCAGCGGGTGGCGATCGCGCGCGCTCTCGCCCTCGACCCGATCTGCATGCTCTTCGACGAGCCCACCTCGGCGCTGGACCCGGAGATGATCAACGAGGTGCTCGACGTGATGGTCCAGCTCGCAAAGGACGGCATGACCATGCTGGTGGTGACCCACGAGATGGGATTCGCCAGGAAGGTCGCCCATCGGGTCATCTTCATGGACCGCGGCCAGATCGTCGAGGACGCGCAGCAGGCCGACTTCTTCGGCGCGCCGCGCAGCGAGCGCGCGCAGCTCTTCCTCTCCAAGATCCTGCATCATTGAAGCGTCACGCCCGCCGGGTCAGCGCCGCCCAGAGCGGGGCGGCGAAGAGGAACGAGATCGAGGCCATTCCCAGCCAGAGGTAGAAGTCGCGCGGATCGAGCTCGAGCAGGATGCGCGCCGCGAGCGAGAAGGCGAGCAGCCCGACCGCCAGCGCCAGCTCGTCGCTGCGAACCAGGTGCTTCTCGTCCATCGAGCCGGTCAGCACCATCGCCAGCGTGGCGAAGCAGCCGAGGTAGATGACGTGGAGCCCGGCGCGGCGGTGCGCGGGCCAGAGCGACAGCCAGGCGTTCCCGACCGGAAGCAGCAACAGCGCCATCCGGGTCATGCCGCGCCGGAGCCCACGCGGAAGTCCGGACCAGCGGATGGGTCCGAGCACCGCGGCGAGCGTCACCGCCGCGCGCGCGGCGAACGCGAGCGGCTGTGAGACGTAGGCGCCGAGCCAGAAGCTTCCGACCAGCGCCAAAGCGCCCAGCCCGTGGAGGACGAGCTCCGCCGTCCGCGCCGGGTCGCCCTCGGCAGGGGGGACGCGCGCCACCGCCGAAGCGGTCCCCAGCACGAGGCCGGTGAAGCAGCCCTGCAGGAGCAGATCGCGCCCCAGGTCGTAGATCAACGGCCCCTGTGCGGGCAGAGCATCGCGCAGGCCCGCCAAGAGCGCGCCAGCGACGCCCATCGCGAGCCCGGCGGCGACCCAGATCGCCCTCGGCCGGAGCAGCCGCGCGGCGGCGATGCGGCGCAGCGTGAACTCGCTCGCCATCGCGAGCAGCGCGAGCCAGAAGAGCTGGGCTGTGCCCCAGCGGTTGAGCGCGGCACAGGCCACGATGGCCAAGGGCGCCGACAGCGCCAGCCCGAGTTGCCAGCGCGACGGCGGCAGAGAGCCGGTCCACCGCGGGATCGAGGTGAAGAGAAACCCGGTGGCGAAGCAGCCGAGCACTGCTTCCACCTCCACCAGCGGGTGGAAGATGGCGCGGAAGCCGACGAGCTGGAAGACGGGACTCGACGGCTGCGTCAAGCGCAGCGAGAATGCCACCCAGGGCACGACGCCTGTGCCGGCGAGCACCGCGCCGAGCGGAAAGAGCAGCCGGTAAGGCTCGCGGCGGATCCTTTCCAAGCCTTCCTCCTCCGTGCGCGTCAGCCGAGGAAGAGCGCGTAGGCAGAGTTGCGGGTCTCCTCCCAGGACCGGTAGTTGAGCCGCGCGAGGAAGGCGCGGAAAGTGGCCATCTCGGGCGGCGGCACCTGGATCCCGGCCAGGACCCGCCCGTAGTCGGCGCCGTGGTTGCGGTAGTGGAACAGGCTGATGTTCCAGCCCGCGCTCATGCTTCCGAGGAACTTGAGCAGGGCGCCGGGCCGCTCGGGGAACTCGAAGCGGTAGAGAAGCTCGTCCTCGATGCCGGGTGCGTGCCCGCCCACCATGTGGCGCACGTGCAGCTTCGCCACCTCGTCGTCGCTCAGGTCGAGCGTGGGCAGCCCGCGCCCGCGCAGCTCCTCGACGAGCTGCTGCGACTCGGCGCGGCTGCCCACCTGCACGCCCACGTAGATGTGGGCGCGCCTCGGGTCGGAGTAGCGGTAGTTGAACTCGGTGACGCTGCGCGGACCGAGCACCGAGCAAAACTCGCGGAACGAGCCGGGGCGCTCGGGGATGGTCACCGCCAGCACCGCCTCGCGCGCCTCGCCGATCTCGGCGCGCTCGGCCACGAAGCGCAGGCGGTCGAAGTTCATGTTCGCGCCCGAGGCGACGGCGACCAGCGCCTGGTCCTTCACGCCCGTCCGCTGCGCGTACTCCTTGAGCCCTGCGATGGCGAGCGCGCCGGCCGGCTCGAGGATCGAGCGGGTATCCTCGAACACGTCCTTGATCGCTGCGCAGATGGCGTCGTTGTCCACCACCACCATCTCGTCGACGTGGGCCCGGCAGAGGCGGAAGGTCTCCTTTCCCACCAGCTTGACCGCGGCGCCGTCGGCGAAGAGTCCAACCTGCTCGAGGCGCACCCGCTCGCCTGCCGCCAGCGAGCGGGCCATCGCGTCCGCGTCCTCTGCCTCGACGCCGACGATCCTCGTCTCTGGCCGAAGACGCTTGACGTAGGCGGCCACGCCGGCGATGAGCCCTCCACCGCCGACGCAGCAGAAGATCGCGTGGACGGGCCGGGGATGCTGGCGCAAGATCTCCATTCCCACCGTCCCCTGGCCGGCGATCACCTCCGGGTCGTCGTAAGGATGCACGAAGGTGAGCCCCTGCTCCGCCTGCAGGCGCAGCGCGTGCGCGTAGGCCTCGTCGTACGAGTCGCCGCTCAGCACCACCTCGGCGCCGCGGGCCTTCACCGCCGAGACTTTGATCTGCGGCGTCGTCACCGGCATCACGATCAGCGCGCGGCACCCGAGCTTCTGCGCGGCAAAGGCGACGCCCTGCGCGTGGTTGCCGGCCGAGGCCGCGATCACGCCGCGGGCGAGCTCGGCCGCGGGCAGGTGGGCCATCTTGTTGTAGGCGCCGCGCAGCTTGAAGCTGAAGACCGGCTGCATGTCCTCGCGCTTGAGCAGAACGCGGTTGCCGGTGCGCGCGGAGAGATTCGGCGCTGCGTCCAGCGGCGTCTCCACCGCCACGTCGTAGACTTGGGCGTTGAGGATCTTCTCCAGGTAGTCCGGCTGCATCGGACGGTAGGCCTATCAGTGGAGAATCGGGCAGACAAGGATGAGTTCAGACGGGCTCGGCCCGCTTCTCGGGGCCCACCTCGATGCGGCCGTCGCGGACGCGGACCTCGTAGGTGCGTATGCACACCGCCGCGTCGTCGAGGCACTGCCCATTGCGCAGATCGAAGCTCTGTTTGTACAGGGGCGAGGCGATCTTGGGCACGCCCTTCCGGTCGCCGACGATTCCGCGTGAAAGCACGAAGGCCTTCCCGAACGGATCGAAGTTGTCGATCGCGTAGACCTCGTTTCCCTCGCCCACCCGCACCACCGCAACCTGGCGGCCGTCCACCAGGGCGCAGACGCCGGTGTCGGGGACCACGTCCTGAAGCGCGCACACCGTCGTCCACCGCGCCGCGGTCATGCTCCGCTCGCGGCGTCGGGGTTCTTTTCCTCCCACGACGCCGGCCGGTGCTGCGCGCGCTGGCGGATGTAGACCAGGCTCGGGTCGCGCTCGTCCGTGTTCACGAAGGTGCGGAACAGCCGCAGCTTCGAGGGGTCTTCGATGGCTGCCTTCCACTCGCACCGGTAGCTCTCGACGATGGCGGCCATCTCCGCCTCCAGCTCGGCGCAGATGCCCAGCGAGTCGTCGATCAGCACCGCGCGCAGGTAGTCGATGCCGCCGTCGAGGTTGTTGAACCAGCTCGCCGTGCGCTGCAGGCGGTCGGCGGTGCGGATGTAGAACATGAGGAAGCGATCGACGTAGCGCAGCAGCGTCTCTTCGTCGAGGTCGGTGGCGAAGAGCTGGCCGTGCTGCGGTTTCATTCCGCCGTTGCCGCAGAGGTAGAGGTTGTAGCCCTTCTCGGTGGCGATGATGCCGAAGTCCTTGCCCTGCGCCTCGGCGCACTCGCGCGCGCAACCGGACACCGCCGACTTGAGCTTGTGCGGGCTGCGCAGGCCCTTGTAGCGGTTCTCCACTCGCACCGCGAACGAGACCGAGTCCTGCACGCCGTAGCGGCACCAGGTGCTGCCGACGCAGGACTTCACCGTGCGCAGCGCCTTCCCGTAGGCGTGGCCCGACTCGAGCCCGGCCGCGATGAGCTCGGCCCAGATGGCCGGCAGCTCCTCGAGGCGCGCCCCGAACAGGTCGACGCGCTGGGCGCCGGTGATCTTGGTGTAGAGGCCGAACTTCTTCGCCACCTGGCCGAGGACGATGAGCTGATCGGGCGTGACCTCGCCGGCAGGCACCCGCGGTACCACCGAGTACGTTCCGTCGCGCTGGATGTTGGCGAGGAAGCGGTCGTTGGTGTCCTGCAGCGGCAGGTGCTTCGGCTCGAGCACGTGGTCGTTCCACGCCGAGGCGAGGATCGAGGCCACGGCCGGCTTGCAGATCTCGCAGCCAGCGCCCGCGCCGTGCCTTTCGATCAGCTCCTGGAACGTCTCGATGTGGTGTACGCGGACCAGGTGGTAGAGCTCCTGCCGCGAGTGGGGGAAGTGTTCGCACAGGTGGTTGACCACCGCGACGCCGGCCCGCTTCAGCTCGGCGGTGAGGAGCTCGCCGAGCAGCGGCGCGCACGAGCCGCAGCCGGTGCCCGCCTTTGTGCAGGACTTGATCGCGCCCACCGTCCCGAGTTTCTGCGCGGTGATCGCCTCGCAGATGGTCCCCTTGGTCACGTTCAGACACGAGCAGATGGTCGCCGCCGGAGGCAGCGCCGCGATGCCGAGCCCGCCTGGCTTGCCGCCCGGCGCGGGAGGCAGGATGAGCTGCTCCGGGTGTGGGGGCAGCACCCCCTGGCTCTGCACCAGCGAAAGCAGCTGCGCATAGCCCGAGGCGTCGCCCACCAGGATTCCGCCGAGCAGGCGCTGCTGGTCGGAGCTGACCACCAGCTTCCGGTAGGTGCCGGCGACCGCGTCGGTGAAGGAGAGCACGCGCGCAGAGGGCTTCAACGCGTGCGCGTCGCCGAAGCTCGCGACGTCCACGCCCAGCAGCTTGAGCTTGGTGCTCAGATCGAAGGTGCCGAGCTCCTCGCTGCCCGAAGTCAGGGCGGCGGCGGCGACGCGCGCCATCTGGTAGCCCGGCGCGACCAGTCCGTAGCAGCGGCCCAGGTAGCTCGCGCACTCGCCGATGGCGTAGATGTCCGGGTCGGAGGTGCGGCAGCGCTTGTCCACCGCGATGCCGCCGCGCTCGCCGAGCTCGAGCTGGCAGGTGCGCGCGAGCTCGTCGCGCGGCCGGATGCCAGCGGAGAAGACGACGAGGTCGGTGGCCAGCGCGCCTCCGTCGGCGAAGCGCAACTCGACCACCTTGCCGTCCCTCGCGACGATCTGGCTCGTGTTCTTGGCGGTGTGCACCGAGACGCCGAGCGCTTCGATCCGGCCGCGCAGGATGGCCCCGCCGCCCTCGTCGACCTGCAGCGCCATCAGGCGAGGGGCGAACTCGACCACGTGGGTCTCGAGGCCCATGTGGTTCAATGCATTCGCCGCCTCCAGGCCGAGCAGGCCGCCGCCGATCACCACTCCGACCTTGGCGCCGCTCGCGCAGGCGCGGATGGCCTCCAGGTCTTCGATGGTGCGGTAGACGAAGCAGCCCTGCGCCTCGCGGCCGGCGATCGGCGGGACCAGCGGCGAGGAACCGGTGGCGAGGACCAGCTTGTCATAGCGGACCGTCCTCCCCCGCGCCGAGGCGACGGTCTTCGCCCCGCGGTCGATGGAGACGGCCCGGTCGCCGAGGTGGACGGAGATTCCGTGCTCTTCGTAGAAACCCGGCTCGACCAGCGAGAGGTCGGCGGCGGTCTTGCCGTTGAAGAAGCTCGATAAGTTTACCCGGTCGTACGCGAGCCGCGGCTCCTCGCAGAAGGTGGTGATGTGCCACTCGCCCTGGTGGCCGCCTTCGAGCAGAAGCTCGATGAGCTTGTGGCCGACCAGGCCGTTGCCGATGACCACCAGCTCCCGTCTACCCGTCATCCTTCTCCTTGCGAGAAGTCCCAATCACTCTGGGTCTGCAAGCCGGGTACCAGTGGAGGATCCCCGCTCCGCGCGCTCGCGGGTCACATAGTTCCCGCTCGTGAAAAGTGCGGGAAACGGTTGCGGCGACGCCGCTGCCGCCTGTGCCGACACCGTGGCGCGGATGACGGTTTGGTCGACCGGCCGCCTGAAGCCGACGATTTTGTCGGCGCAGCCCGCGCGGCCGGCGCGTGGCCTCGACCGTAGGGGCCCTTGCTGGGGTCCGGCGGCGGGCCGGGGAGCAGCGGGAGCGGATCGATGGTTCCGACCAGATCGATGAGATCGATGGCGGTGCTGCACCGACGAAAAAGTCAGCTCGTCCGCGCTGTCGCACAGAAATGTGCCCGCGCGGGACGCGCGTGGTGACGCGACAAACGCCTGAGATCACCGCGCAAGGATCGAGGCTGCTGCCTCCGGGGTGATCGCGCGTTCATTTGTCCGTTGGCATCCGCCTTGCTCGTTCCTACGCTTCGCGTCATGCCCCATCGAAACCAGCCCCAGGGTCCCGAGCCCTCGCTCCCTTCCGACGTCGGCGCGGCTCCCTCGCCCGTCAGCCGCAGCAGCGCCGAGGCGCACCTCGACGAATGGGTGGCGCCCGACATCGCCGACGAGCGCGGCTTCCTGCGCGCCGGGAAGATCTTCGAGTGGATGGACGTGGTGGGCGTGCTCGCCGCCACCCGCCACTGCCGGCGCCCGGTGGTCACGGCCTCGGTCGACGGAATGGAGCTGCGCGCTCCCATCCGCGTCGGCGAGCGCGTCACCATCGTAGCTTCGGTCGCCTACACGTCGGCCCGCAGCATCGGCGTCTCTGTCTCCATGGCCCACGGCGACCCGGCGGCGGGCCAGGCCCGCCGCTCGGTCGCCGGCCACATGACCTTCGTGGCGCTCGACGCGCAGGGCTGCTCGGTGGCGGTCCCCCAGTTCCGTCCCGAGACGGCGGCCGAGGTGGCGCGGTTTCGCGAAGGCCAGCTCCGGAAGGAGTTCCGTGCGCGGCTGGTGGCCGGCGAGCTGGGCGCGCCGCGGTCGGTAGACCTGCCGACCCCGAGCAACGCGCTGGAGAAGGTGATCTTCGTGCGCGAGCTGCTCAAGCTCCTCCCCAAGAGCTTTCCTCTGCCGTTCGATCGCGAGGGCCACCGCAAGCCGCAGCAGCGGCACCTCTCGTACGTCCACAAGATCGAGCCCGTCCTCGACAGCAAGTTGAACTTCCACGGCACGCTGTACGGCGGCACGCTGATGCGCTGGATCGAGACCACCGCCCATCTCTCGGCCCGCGCCTACCTGGGCGGCGCGCCGGTGCGGTTGGTCGGGTTGCACGGCCTGACGTTCATCCGGCCGGTGCAGCGCCACGTCTTCGTGCACATCCGCGCGGTCGTCGCGCACGCGGCGCCGGGCTCGGTGACCGTGCTGGTCAACGTGCATGCCGAGGACCCCATCGCCGGCAACGACGTCGAGACGCTCCGCGCCTTCCTCACCTACGCGCCCGAGGAGTCCGCCGCGGTGCCGCCCCTGCAATGCGTGGGCGACGAGGAACGCGCGCTGTTCGACGAGATCGAGCACCGCCTCGCCCTGCAGCGCACGCTGGCGCAGGCCGAGCCCGAAGCGGCGGGTTGATCCGACTTGCCAGATCGCTCCTTCTGCGCGAGGAGAAGCCGGTCCCGCGTGCGGCGCCGGGGGCTCCCGGCTATCCTCACCTCACAACTTTCAGAACCTTGTGAAAGACGGCGTGGTATGGAGAGCGGCGAACTTCGGCAGAGGGACAGCGGCATGACCCCCGCCTGGCAACAGCGTTCCGAATTCGCCTCCCGGTCCCTCGCCGGGCCGGAGCTGTGCGTCGCCTGGGCCGAGGCGCCGGTGGCAAGCCTCGAGCTGCCGGGTCCCCCCGCCTTCGTGCTCCGGTCGGGCGCGCTGGAGCTCGCGGCGTCCGGCGAGGCGCTGCGGCTCTCCGGCGAAGGAGCGCTCCGGCTTGCCGCGCGCGCGCGGGTCACGTTCCGCCGCCCGCTTCCCGTCGCGCTTCCCGGCCCGTTCGTGGCCGTGCTTCCGTTCTCCGAGGCCGCGGGCCTCGGGCCGTTCTGGCAGGGGTTGAGGGCTCCTGCGGCGTTCGCCCCCGAGCTGATGGTGTTCCGCCACGGGGCGCGGTGGTTCGCGGCGTCGCTCGCGCCAGCTGCGGCGGGCCCTCAGCGGGCGGAGGCCCTTCTCGAGGGCGCGCTGGAGCGGATGGCGTCGCGCGCGCTCCTGCCGCCAGCGCCCGCGCTCGCGGCGGCGCGGCAGGAGGATCCGCACGCCGCCCCGCGCTGGATGGCGCTGGTCGAGCGCGCGCTGCTCTCCATCGCGCGCGGCGAGCTCCAGAAGGTGGTGCTGGCGCGCGCGCTCGACGTGGCGCTCTCGGCCCCGCCCTCGCCGCAGCAGCTCTGCGCGGCGCTCGCGCAGCGCTTTCCTACCTGCCGCACGTTCTGGTTGCAGGGGGAGGGCGCGGCGTTCGCAGGCGCCTCTCCCGAGACGCTGGCGATGGTGGAACAGGGCCGGGTGCGCTGCGACGCGCTGGCCGGCACCGCCGCGCCGGGCCGGCCGCTGTTGGGCCTGGACAAGGAGCTGCGCGAGCACCGCGCCGTGGTGGACGACCTGCACGCCTCGCTCGCGCCGCTCGCCGACTCGATCGAGGCGGCCCAGGCGCCCAAGGTCCTCTCGCTCGCGAACGTCGACCACCTGCACACCGAGGTGAGCGCCCGCCTGCGACCCGGAGCGGACATCGCCGACGTGGCCGAGGCGCTGCACCCGACCTCGGCGGTGGCCGGCACGCCGCGTCCCGCAGCGCTGCGCTTCATCGCCGCGCACGAGGGGCTGGATCGCGGTCTTTACGCCGGCCTGGTCGGCCTGGTCGGCCCGGGCCGCTCGGAGCTGCACGTGGCGCTGCGCAGCGCACTTCTGCGCGGCGCGTCGGCGCGGCTCTTCGTCGGTGCGGGCATCGTCGCCGGCAGCGACCCGCTCGCGGAGTGGGAGGAGACCCAGCTCAAGGCGCAGGCGCTCCTGGGCGCGCTCGGGGCCGGGAGGTGAGCGCGCCGGCGAACCTCAACGCGGCGTGGGCGCGCGCGCTGATCGAGGAGCTCTGCCGCGCCGGTGTGCGCCACGCGGTGGTGTGCCCCGGATCGCGCTCGGCGCCGCTGGCGCTCGCCTGCGCCGCGCTGCCCGGACTGCGCCTGCACACCGCGATCGACGAGCGCTGCGGCGCGTTCCTCGCGCTGGGCGTCGCCAAGGCGACCGGCGCACCCGCGCTGGTGCTCGGCACCTCGGGCACCGCGGGCGCGCACTTCTACCCGGCGCTGCTCGAGGCTGAGGCCTCGCGGGTGCCGCTGCTCTGCCTCACCGCCGACCGCCCACCCGAGTTGCACGGGTTTGGCGCGCCGCAGACCATCGATCAGCGCGCGCTCTTCGGCGGCCACGTGCGCGCTTTCGTCGAGGTGATGATCCCGGAGGGGACCGACGCCGCCTTCCTGCACCTGCGGGCGCAGGCGGCCCAGGCGGCGCAGGCAGCGCTGCGCGTGCCTCGGGGTCCGGTGCACCTCAACGTTCCCTTCCGCGAGCCGCTCGCGCCGGTGCTCGAGCCGCTGCCACAGCTCTCGCCGCGCGCGCGCGACGGCGAGGCGGCGGCGCCGTCGCTCGTCGTGCGGGAGCCCGCGGCTGCTCCCGACGAGGCCGCGATGCGGCGGCTGGCCGCGGAGATGGCGCGGCGCGGGGCGGGCGCCATCGCGGTGGGGCCGCGCGACGACCAGGACGACCTCGGCGACGCCCTCGACGAGCTGTCGCGCGCCTCGGGTTTCCCGGTGTTTGCCGACGCTGCCTCCGGGGTGCGCTCCTCGGCCGCCGGACGGTTCGTCAGCCACGCCGATCTGCTGCTGCGCCACGAGCGGCTCGCGTCCGCGCTGCGCCCCGCCGTCGTCCTGCGGCTTGGTGGAGGAGTCGCAAGCAAGGTGTTGCAGCAGTGGCTCGATACCAGCTCGGCCTTCACTGCGCTCCTGCCCGGCGGCGGCGCCCTCGTCGACGCGGCGCACTCCGCCTCGATCTGCATCGAGGGAGACGCGGCCCAGGCCTGCCGATTGCTCGCCGGCCACCTGCGTGCGCTGCGCGGCGCCGACGCGCCGGCGGAACCCCGCGCGCTCGCCCTGCGCGCCGACGCCAAGGCGGCAGAGACCCTCGCGCAGCACTCCGAGGGCGGCCCGCTCGACGAGCCCCGGCTCGCATGGTCGGTCGCGCGCGCGCTGCCCGCGGGCGCGCTGCTGTTCGTGGCGAGCAGCATGCCGGTGCGCGACGTCGACGCGTTCGCGGGCGCGCTGCCGGGCGTCCGAGTCCTCGCGAGCCGCGGGGTCAACGGCATCGACGGGATGGTCTCCACCGCGGCGGGCGCGGCGCTGGGCAGCGGGCGGCCCACCGCGCTCCTGTGCGGTGACCTGGCGCTGCTGCACGACCTCGGCGGCCTGGTCGCCGCGCGGCGCGCGGGCGCGAACCTCGCCGTGGTGGTGGTGAACAACGACGGCGGCGGGATCTTCCACTTCCTTCCCATGCACGGGCTCACCGACCGCTTCGAGGAGTTGTTCGCGACGCCGCACGGCCTCGACCTCGCGCACGCGGCGGCGCTGGCCTCCGCTCGGCTGCACAGGCCCGCGACCTCCTCCGAGCTGCGGTCCGCCCTGGCGGAGTCGCTCGGCGGCGGGCTGCACCTCATCGAGGTGCGCACCGAGCGACGCGACAACGTCGCCGCCCACCGCGCCATCCAAGGGCGGGTGTTGGCCGCGCTGGAGTCGCTGCAGTGGAGCTGAGGGCGCACCGCTGGGGAGCGGGGCCCGTCTCGCTCCTCTGGCTGCACGGGTTCGCGGGCGACGGGAGCGGGCTCGATCACCTCGCCGATGCGCTCGGCCCGGACCTGTCTGCGACCTGCCCCGATCTGCCCGGTCACGGAGGCAGCTCTCCTCCTCCGCGCGCGGGCGGATGGGAAGCGACGCTCGAATCGCTGGAGCCGCTCCTGCGGGCGCTGCCGCGGCCGCGGCTCCTCGCCGGCTATTCGCAGGGCGGGCGGATCGCGCTGGCGCTCGCGTCGCGCGCTCCGGCCGAGGTCGACGGCCTCTATCTCGAGAGCGCGTCGCCGGGGATCGCGGATGCCGATGCGCGTGCCCGGCGCGCTGCCGAGGACGAGCAGCTCGCGCAGCTCCTCGAGCGGGAAGGCCTGGAGGCGTTCCTCGCGCGCTGGGAGGAGCACCCGCTGCTCGCTGGCCTGCGCGCACTGCCCGCGCCGCTCGCTTCCCAACTCGCGGCGCGTAGAAGGAGGCAGGATCCGCGCGGCCTCGCCGCCGCGCTGCGGGCCCTGGGGCAGGGCGCGCAGCCCTTCCTCCCGCCCGTCGGGCTGCGCCGGCTGCGCCTGCCTGCGGTGGTGGTCGCCGGCGCGCGGGATGCGAAGTACGCCGGCCTCGCGCACTCCCTGTCGGGCGATCTCGCCGCCTCGCTCCACCTTCCCGACTGCGGTCACGCGCCTCATCTGGAGGCGCCGGCGGAGATCGCCTCGGCATTGCGCGAGCTCTGCGCGAGGCTCGGCGGCGCGCGCAGGGGAGCTCGGTCATGAAGCCAATGAGAGCGGGCAGCGCCATGAAGGCCGGATCGTGGGAGGCCTGGCTGCAGGCCATCCGCCCGCGCACGCTGGTTGCCGGCGCCGCGCCCATCGCAGTCGGCACCGCCGTCGCCGCCAGCGTGCACGAGGCGCGGCCCTTGCGCGCGCTGACCGCGCTCGCCTCTGTGATCGTGCTGCAGATCGGCGTCAACCTGGCCAACGACGTCGAGGACTTCCAGCGAGGCGCGGACACCGCCGACCGGCTCGGCCCCACCCGGGTGACGCAGGCAGGGCTCCTGTCGGCCGAGGCGGTCAAGCGCGCAGCGCTGGGCTGCTTCGCCGTCGCCTTCCTGCTCGGATGCATGCTGGCCCTTGTCGGAGGGTGGCCGATCCTCGCATTGGGGCTCATCTCGATCGTGTGCGGCTATCTCTACACCGGCGGTCCGCGGCCGCTCGCCTACCTGGGCCTCGGCGACGCGTTGGCGATGGGCTTCTTCGGCTGCGTCGCGGTGGTGGGCACCGCGCTCTTGCAGGCCGGGCGCGTTCCGGCGCTGGGCTGGATCGCCTGGGTACCGGTGGGCTGCCTCGCCACCGCCATCCTGGTTGTGAACAACCTGCGCGACCGGTTCACCGACGCGCGCGCGGGAAAGCGCACGCTCGCCGTGCGGATCGGCGCGGGCGCCACCCGCGCCGAGTATGTCGCGCTGCTCGCCACCGCGTTCGCAGTGCCGGCCGTACTCTTTGCGCTGCGGATCACCGGGCCCTGGCCGCTCGTCTCCTGGGCGGCGGCGCCGCTCGCGCTGCGCCCGCTGCGCACGGTCTTGCGCGAGGATGGCGCGATCCTCAACCGCGCGCTCGGCGACACGGCCCGGCTGGAACTGGTCTTCTGCCTGCTCTTCGCGGCCGGCCTCCTGCCGTGAGCGGGCTGCGCCTCGAGGTGCGCCCGTTTCGCCTGCGCCTCGCGGCCCCGCTGTCGACCGCGCACGGCATCCTCCACGCGCGCGACGGCGTCCTGGTGCGCGCCGCGGAGGGGGCGTTCGAAGGCGTGGGCGAAGCGAGTCCGCTCGCCGGCTTTGGCACCGAGGATGCCGCGCGCGCGCTGGCCGTGCTGGAGCGGGCCTCCGCGCGGCTCGCCGGCGGGCTCCTGCCTTCGAGCGCTGCGGAGCTGGAGTCGCTGCTCGACGAATCGCTGCCCGCAGGCGTTCCGGCTGCGCGCGCGGCGCTGGAGTGCGCGCTGCTCGATCTGCGGGCGCGGCGCGAAAGCAGGCCGCTGCGCGACCTGCTCGCAGCGGAGCGGGCATCGATCGACGGAGCCAGGTCCGGGCCCGCGCTCGAGCAGCTCCCGCTGTCGGCCCTCTTGCCGGACTCCGATCCCGCGGCCGCCGCAGCGCGCGCGGTGCGCGAAGGGTTCGCCACGGTGAAGCTCAAGGTGGCGGCGCGCCCCCTCGCTTCCGACCTGGAGCGGGCGCGCGCGGTCCGCGCGGCGGCGGGCGCGGCGGTGGCCGTGCGACTCGACGCGAACGGCGGCTGGCCCGCCGAGGACGCCGCGGCGGCGCTCGCCGCGCTCGCGGAGGTGCGTCCCGAGCTCTGCGAGCAGCCGGTCGCGCCAGGGGGTGCGGCGGCGTGGACGGCGCTGTCGCGGCTCTGTCCGCTAGCGGCCGATGAGTCGTGCGCCGATCTTGCCGAGGTCGAGGAGCTCTTGCGCGCGCGCGTCCTGCGCGCGGTGGTGCTCAAGTTGTCCGTCCTTGGCGGCCTGCTCCCTGCGCTGCGTCTCGCGCGGACGGCGGCCATGCACGGCGCGGCGCCGCTCGTCACCTGCGCGCTGGACGGAACGGTGGGCCGGGCCGCCGCGGCGCACCTTGCCGCCGCGCTGCGGGTGGAGCTCGCGGCGGGCCTCGCGACGGCGCGGCTGCTCGCCGAGGATCTGTGCGCCGATCCGTTCGCGCCGGTGCGCGGCCGCATCCACCTCGGCACCGCGCCGGGGCTCGGGGTCGCGCTGTGATCGTAGTCTGCCCGGTGGCCGCGGCGGCGGCGAGCGATCCACGCGCGCCTGCCTTGCGCTTCGTGCCGGCCGTGGGTCCGCCTCCACCGCCGCTCGACTGGGCGGAGCAGGACGTCGAGGTGCGGCGCTGGCAGACGCGTCTGCGCGCGCGCGGTTTGCGCACAGGCGATCGCGTCGCCCTGGTCGCGACCAACCATCCCGCCGCGGTGGCGCTCCTGCACGCGGCCGCCCGCGAGCGCGTGCTCCTTGCGCTCGTCAACGCGCGGCTCGCCGCGGCGGAGCTCTCGCCGCTGCTCGCCCGGCTCGCGCCGCGCCTTCTCCTCGCGTCGCGCGCTCTGGCGTCGCGCGCGCCGGGAGCCCTGGTGCTGGAGGACGAGCACCGCGCCGTCGCCTCGCCCGCCGCCGGCGAGGCGACTTGGGACGAGGAGGCGCCGCACACCGCGCTGTTCACCTCGGGGACCGAGGGCCCGCCCAAGGGCGTGGTGCTGCCGGCAGGCGCGCACCTGGCCTCGGCGCGCGCCTCCAATGCGCTCCTGCGCCTGGGGCCCGGCTGCGCTTGGCTCGGCACGCTGCCGCTCTTCCATGTGGGCGGTTTCTCCATCGCGGTTCGCTGCGCGCTCGCCGGCGCCGAGGTGCGCCTGCACGAGCGCTTCGACGCGGCCGCCGCGGCGGCCGAGCTTGCGGCGGGTGCGACGCACGCGAGCCTGGTCGCCGCGACGCTGCGGCAGGTGCTCGACGCGCGCGGTCCGCTGCCTTTCGACGGCCAGGTGCGCTCCGTCCTGATCGGCGGCGGACCCGTGCCGCGCCCGCTGCTCGAGCGGGCGCGTGCGGCCCGTCTTCCAGTCCTGCAGACCTACGGGCTCACCGAGGCGGCCTCGCAGGTGTGCACCGAGCGCCCCGGCGAAGAGGACGGCACCACCGCCGGCCCGCCACTGCCCGGCACCGAAGTGCGGATCGTCGACGAAAGCGGCGCCGCGCTCGCGGGCGGCGCGGCCGGTATCGTCGAGGTTCGCGGCCCCACGCTGCTCTGCGGCCATCTCGATGGAGCAGGCATCGCGCCGCGCGTCGCGCAGTGGCTGCGCACCGGAGACTTCGGCTCGCTCGATGCCCGGGGCCGGCTCACCGTGCACGCGCGGCGCAGCGACCTGATCCTGAGCGGAGGCGAAAACGTGTATCCCGCCGAGGTGGAGGCGGTGCTGCTCGGGCACCCCGCGGTCGCCGAGGCGGCGGTGGTGCCCGGTCCGGATCCGCGCTGGGGCCAGGTGCCCGTCGCCGCGGTCGCGCTGCGGGCCGAGGCCGCGGACGCGGAGCTCTTCGCCCACTGCCGCGCGCAACTCGCGTCGTTCAAGGTGCCGCGCGAGTTCCGTCGCCTGAAGGAGCTGCCGCGGCTGCCGGCGGGAAAAGTCGATCGGCGCGCGGTGCTCACCCTGCTAGGGCTCATCCCGATCGCGTGACCATTTGCGGCTGCCTCAAGCCGCGGGCGTGGGGTCGAGCGACTCGAGCGCCTCGGCGAGCGCCCGGGGCAGCGGCGCGCCGCGGCCCGATCGAAGGTCGAGGCCGGCGTGCACCTGCGCGACGCGCGCGCAGATTGCTCCTGCCTCGTCGCAGAGCAGGGCGTCGAGCCGGAAGCTGCGCTCGGAGAGTTTCCCGCGGAAGAGCTGCACCCGCACCAGCATCCCGTGGCGCAGCGGCCGGAAGAAGTCGGCCTCCGCGTGCACCAGCGGCGCGCCCGCGCCGGAGCGGATCACTTCGTCGAGCGGCGTGCCGCGCGCGCGCAGGAGCTCCTCGAACGCCTCGTGCGAGTACTCGAAGAGGCGCCCGAAGAATGCGATCCCGGCCGGGTCGCAGTGCTGGAACAGCACCCGCAGCCGGTGCTCGAAGATCATCGCGGGACGGCTGCGACGGCGAGCTGCTGCCGCACCGGCGGCGAAAGCTGGTCGGACTTCGCGAGCAGCAGGCTGACCTGCCACAGCTCCGCCTCGCTGAGGCTGCCGGCGAACCCGGGCATGCCGGTGTGCCGGATGCCGTTGCGGACCTTCCAGTAGGTCTCGCCGACCGGATCGTCGCTGACGCCCTTGCCGGGAAAGAGCCGAGGCGGCGGCGGGAACATCCCGCGCGCGATGGGCGAGAGCGGCTGCTCCGGCAGGCCGTGGCAGACGGCGCAGTTGGCGCGGTAGAGGCGTGCACCCGCGGCCAGGTTCCGCTCGTCGGCAGAGAGCGGCGACACCTTGTCGGCCTCCTTGCCGATCGCATTCTCCAGCGCGGCGTGGGCGATGAACTGCTCCAGCGGAAGCGGCTTGCCGCTGGCAGCCATCGGCATGCCGCCGCGGGTCAGGAAGAGGAAGGCCGCCGCGAGCAGCAGCACGATTCCGAGGATGACACCGGCGAGGAGCTTGAGCATGGCCGTCTCTCATACGCCAAAACGGGCGTCCGTCCCAACCGCGCGGCGCAGCGAGGATCGACTGACTGCTAGCCCTTGAGCGCACCGGACATGCCGGCAACGTAGTGCTCGACGAACAGGAAGTAGAGCACCACCACCGGCAGGCTGCCGATCAGCGCTCCGGCCATCAGCGGTCCCCACTGGTACAGATCGCCGCGCACCAGCTCGGTCGCCAGCCCGACGGGGACCGTCTTGTGCTCGGGCGAGGACATGAAGACGAGCGCGTAGAGGTACTCGTTCCACGACAGTGTGAAGGCAAAGATCACCGCCGAGATGATCCCTGGCACGCTGAGCGGTAGCACGATGCGCACCAGGATGCCGAGGCGGCTCTCGCCGTCGATCATGGCTGCTTCCTCGATCTCCCGGGGAATGCTGCGCAGATATCCCATCAGGAGCCAGGTGCAGAAGGGAACGAGGAAGGTGGCGTAGATGGGCACCAGCGCCGGCAGCTTGTCGAACCAGCCCAGCTTGAGGAGCACGTCGGCGAGCGGCACGAAGAGGATCGCCGGCGGGATGAGGTATCCGAGGTAGATGGCGATGCCGGCTAGATCGGCGCCGCGGAAGCCGACGCGGACGATTCCGTAAGCGGCGAGGTAGCTCACGGTCACGCTCAGCGCGGTCGCTCCCGCGGCCACGCCCATGGTGTTCCAGAACCAGCCGACGTAGCCGGTGGAGCTCAACAGGCTCCGGATGTGATCGAGCGTCGGGTGGATGACGATGAAGGGGTTGGCGGTCGTGCTCACCAGCTCCTCGTTCGGCTTCAGCGCGGTCAGCACCATCCAGTAGAAGGGGAAGAGGAGGCACACCGTGAAGGCGGCGAGCGGCAGCCACAGCGTCAGCACTCGGCGCACGTTCATTCGCGCCTCCGCAGCGCGCGCAACGCCGCCCAGGAGAGGATCGCCAGAAAAGGCAGGGTGAAGCCCGCGATCGCGGCGCCCTCGCCCATCGCGCCGCCGGCGATGGCTCGCTGGTAGGCGAGCGTGACGAAGAGGTGCGTCGCGTTGGCGGGGCCGCCGCGGGTGATGGTCCAGATGAGTTGGAAGTCGGTGAACGTGAAGATGGCCGAGAAGGTGGTGAGGATGGTGGTGAGCGGAAGCAGGAGCGGCCAGGTGATCTCCCAGAACGTCTGCCAGGGCCGCGCGCCGTCGATGGCCGCGGCTTCGTAGAGCTCCTGCGGGATCGCCTGCAGCCCGGCCAGGTAGCCGATGGTGAAGAAGGGGATGCCGCGCCAGATGTTCGCGGCCATGAGCGAGAAGCGCGCGAGCCAGGCACCGCCGAGGAAGTCGACGTTGTGGCGCAAAAGCCCCATCCGCACCAGCGCCCAGCTGATGAAGCTGAACTGCGGGTCGAGGATCCACCACCAGGCAAATGCCGACAGGACGGTGGGCACGATGTAGGGCAAGAGCAGGA
>WNFI01668523.1_pt1 | contig 22005 bp, 21 predicted proteins | sample 5400471 | NCBI WGS metagenome assembly WNFI01 (sample SAMN13153348, study PRJNA577476) | soil metagenome | isolation source: 100 cm saprolite on Douglas fir-dominated hillslope | place: USA:California | collected 2013-09-17
GTGCCCTGCGGGTTCAGCTCCACCTCCAGCTCGCCGCCCAGGTACTGGCGCTCGAACTCCTTGTTCTCGCCGACATAGGACGAGATCATCTTGCGCACTTGTCTGGACTGCAAAAGGATCCCCAGTCCCTTGTCCGTGGTGCCGCAGTTGTTGCTGATGATCGTCAGCCCTTTGATGCCTTTTTTGTGGATGGCGGTGATCAGGTTCTCGGGGTTTCCGCAGAGGCCGAAACCGCCGGACATGATCACGGCGCCGTCGGTGATGTCTCGGATTGCATCGTCTGCGTTCTTGACGACTTTGTTCATTGAAGATCCTTGGTTGAAAAGTTGAAGAGTTTGAGAGTTGAAGAGTTCTTACCTATTGAACTTTTCAACTCTTCGACTCTTCAACTCCAGATCAGTCTCTCTCCACGATCAACGCGATCCCTTCGCCCCCTCCGATACAGAGCGAAGCGATTCCGCGCTTCTTCCCCAGGTCCTTCATGGCGTAGATCAGCGTCACCAAGAGGCGCGCGCCGCTGGCGCCGATGGGGTGGCCGAGGACCACCGCGCCGCCGCGCACGTTGACCTTGTCGGGGCTGAGGCCGAGCAGCTTGTTGTTGGCCATGGCCACCACGGCGAAGGCCTCGTTGATCTCCCAGAGGTCGATGTCGCTCGCCTTGAGCCCGGCGCGCGTGAGCGCCTGGTTGATGGCGTCGGCCGGAGCGATGGTGAAGTCCACCGGATCGCGCGCCGCGTGGCCGAAGTCGCCCAGGCGGGCCAGCACCGTGCGGCCTTCCTTCTTGGCGCGCTCGGCGCTCATCAAGACCACCGCCGCCGCGCCGTCGTTGATCGACGACGAGTTCGCCGCCGTCACCGTGCCGTCCTTCTTGAAGGCGGGCTTGAGCGAGGCGATCTTCTCCGGCTTGGCGAGCTTGGGGCCCTCGTCCTCGTCGACGACGGCCTTGTTGCCCTTGCGGTCGACGATCTCGACCGGCGCGATCTCCGCCTTGAACGCGCCCGACGCCTGCGCCTTCTGGGCGCGCAGCGTGCTCTCGCGCGCGTACTCGTCCTGCGCGCTGCGCGAGAACTGGAAGTCGGCGGCGCACTTCTCTCCGCACATGCCCATGTGCATGTCGTTGTACGGGTCCCAGAGGCCGTCGTGGATCATGAGATCCTTGAACTCGACGTTGCCCATCCGCGCCCCGCCGCGAAGCTGCGAGCTGAAGTAAGGGGCGTTCGACATGCTCTCCATGCCGCCGGCCACCACGCAGTCCGCCTCGCCCAGAGCGATGATCCGGGCCGCCTCGATGACCGCTTCCAGTCCGGAGCCGCAGACCTTGTTCACCGTCACGCAGGGCACCGTCTTCGGCAGCCCGGCGTAGAGCGCGGCCTGCCGCGCCGGCGCCTGTCCGACGCCTCCCTGCAAGACCTCGCCCATGAAGACGGTGTTCACGTCCTCGGGCTTGACGCGGGCGCGCTCGAGCGCGGCCTTGATGACGATGGCGCCCAGCCGCGGGGCGGGCAACGAGGCGAGCGATCCCTGGAAGGCGCCGATGGGCGTCCGGGCTGCTCCGACGATGACGACTTCGACTTTGCGCTCCATGGAAAATCCTCCGGATGAAGGGCTGCGGACAGAGTCATAACCGGGTTGCGGCTGTCAAGCTTCCGAAGGCTACACCGCTGTTTGGTTTGCGGCGCGGCGGCGATTCGCGTATTCCGCGCCCCCATGGAATACGCAGGAGATCTGACTGCGGCGGAGTTCGACCAGCTGCTCGACCGGCGCGGCGGGCCCGCCGTCGTCGTGCACGGCGGCGCGGGAACCAGGGTCGACGCCGATCCCGCGCCCTACTTCGAGGGCACCCGGCGCGCGGCCGAGGCCGGGCTGCGCGTCCTCATGCAAGGCGGCTCTGCGCTCGACGCCGCGCAGGCCGCGGCCGTCACGCTCGAGGACGATCCCAACTTCAACGCGGGCACCGGCGCGGCGCTCACCAGCTCGGGCGAGGCCGAGTTGGATGCGTCGTGCATGGACGGCACCTCGCTGCGCGCGGGAGCGGTCGCCTGCGTGAAGACGGTGAAGAACCCCATCCTGCTCGCCCGCCGCGTCTGCGACGATACGCCGCACGTCCTCATCTGCGCGCACGGCGCGGAGGCGTTTGCGCGCGAGTGCGGAATTCCCGAAGTGCCCAACGCGCTCCTGGTGACGCCGCGGCAGCTCGAACGCTGGCGCGAGCTGCACGCGCAGGCGCAGCGCGAAGGCGCGGACGCCGTGCGCCAGAAGCTCGGCACCATCGGCGCCGTGGCGGTCGATGCAAAAGGCCGCCTCGCCGCCTGCACCTCGACGGGCGGCACCATGTACAAGCGGCCCGGCCGCGTCGGAGACACGCCCATCGTCGGCGCCGGCACCTACGCCGACGACCACGAGGGCGCGGCCAGCTCGACCGGCCTGGGTGAAGCGATCGTGAAGGTCACCATGGCGCGCGCCGCCTGCGTGCGGATCCGCGAAGGCGCATCTCCGCGCGAGGCCGCCCTCGGCGCGGTCGGCCTCTTGCGGGAGCGCGCGCAGGGCGAGGGCGGCATCATCGTCGCCGGCCCCGACGGCCGGCTCGGCTGGGCGTACAACACGCCGCGGATGTCGCGGGCAGTGATCCGCGGCGGGATGCCGTCGGCGAAGGCGGCGGTGTGATAGCCCCGGCCACCGGAGGGGACTTCCCCGCTTGGCGGGGAAGATGTCGCCGAAGCCTCTAGAGTCGCCGGAACAGCGACTCGAGCTCCGCCCGCATCTTCTGCGCGGGCAAGTGCAGGCTGCGGCCATGTCCCGGCAGCACCCACTCGAAGCGGTAGTCGAGCAGCCGCCTCAAGGAGCGCTTCTGCTCCGGCCAGGAGTACCAGCAGACGCCGCGGCCCATCTCCAGGCGGCCGTCCGATCCCCAGAGGTGATCGCCGCTGAAGAGGAAGATGTCGTCCGCCAGGAGCGCGCAGCTCCCGCGGGTGTGGCCGGGCACCGGGATCACTTTCAGGCCGCGCCCGATCTCTCTCGGGTTGCCGTCGAGCGAAATCTCGGCGCCGATGTGATCGTCCTCGCGGTGCAGGATGCGATCGCAGCCGAAGCGCTCGTGGAAGCGCGCATGGTCGGCCACGTCGTCGGAGTGGGTGAGGAACATCTTGCGCACGCCGCCCAGCTCTGCGAGTCGCATCGCCAGCGGCGCGGCGAAGCGCGGCGAGTCGACCAGCACGTTGCCGTCTTCGCGTTGCAAGTAGTAGCTCTGCGCGCCGTAGGAGGCGTCGCTCGAATAGCCGCAACGGAAGACCCGGTCCGCGATGGGCACGGGCAGAGACCGGGCTGCCTCGCGCGCACTGCGCTCCGCGCCGATGGACGCTGTCGGGCAACTCACCAGGGCCTGAAGCGCCTCGCGCCACTCCGCCTCCGAGGACGGCTGCCGCTTCACGAACGACTGGCCGCTCCCGCCGAAGACCTCGGGGGCGAGCTCCCGGCAGGTGTCGCACTCGATGCAGGTCGAGTCCACGAACAACTCGCCGGGCACATTCTCCCGCACGCGCAGATTGAGTTGCGCCATGCCCATGGTGTAACTCCGCTCGCATGAGCAGGCTCGAAAAGAAGCTTTTGCGCGATACAGGCCGCGCCATCGCGGACTTCGGTCTCATCCAGGCCGGCGATCGCATCCTGGTCGGAGTCTCGGGCGGCAAGGATTCGTTCACCCTCCTCCACTTGCTGCAACTGCTGCAGCGCAGCGCGCCGATCGAGTTCTCATTGGTCGCGTGCAATCTCGATCAGGGGCATCCCGGCTTTCCGGCCGCGCGGCTCGAGGCGTATCTGCGCTCCACCGGCGCCGAGGTCGCCATGTTGAAAGAGGACACCTTCTCGATCGTGAAGCGCCTGGTGCCCGAGGGGCAGACCACCTGCTCGGTCTGCTCGCGACTGCGCCGCGGCATCCTCTACAACGCTGCCCGTGAGCTCCGCTGCACGAAGATCGCCCTCGGCCACCACCGCGACGACCTCATCGAGTCGCTGCTCATGTCGATGCTCTTCACCGGCAAGCTGCGCTCGATGCCGCCGCGGCTGCGCAGCGACGACGGCCGCAACGTTGTCGTCCGCCCATTATGCTATGTAGCGGAATCAGACATCGCCGCGTTCGCTGAGGAACGAAAGTTCCCAATCATCCCCTGCGATCTGTGCGGCTCACAGGAAAATTTACAGCGCAAGCGCGTCAAGGCGCTCTTGACGCAGCTCGAGTCCGAGCATCCCGGCGTGCGTGCGTCCCTGCTGGGCGCGATGGGCAACGTGATGCCGGAACACCTCTTGGATCCGCGCCTTGTGCGCGACGAGCGCGGCGCCGATCCGTGGATCGACGAAGAGCCCGCCGGCCTCGTTCCGTTGCGCGTCTGACGATGGCCGGCCGCTGGCCCCGTCGTTGCATGGCCACCCATCAGTTCCTCAAGTTCTCACGACCGGCCCGGCGAGCGGGCGAGGGAGGCGGGGCCGATGAATACCTGCACACGGTGCGACAAAGAGCGACTGGTTGCCATCACCCTCGACGACAGCCTGGATGTCTGCGGGCACACCTTCACTGCAAATCTGCCGGCGGAGAAGTGCCAGGCATGCGGGCAGGTCTCCATCCAGGGCCACGACATGAAGCTGTTCGAGTTGCGCATCGCCATCGAGCTTGCCAAGGCCGGCCTGCGCACGGGGGCGGCCTTCAAGTACCTGCGCAAGGCGCTCGGCATCGAGGCTTCCGGGCTGGCGGGGCTGCTCGACGTGCCCGCGGAGTTTGTCGGCTACTGGGAGAGGGGCGAGTGGCCGCTCGACCCGCGCGCACATGCCGTCCTCTGTTCGCTCGTGCTGGCGCAGTTTGAGCACAAGGCTTCGTCGCTGGACTGCCTCGCGGTGCTGCGCGAGCCGCGCAAGCTGGCGCGGAGCGTTCGCCTGACCTTGATCGACGCGCTCGGGCACGCGGCGAAGACGCTGCAGTTCGGAAGCGCAGCGCGGACGGCGCCGGCGCTCGCGTAAGTGAGGCCAGCGCAGGAGGCTCAGCGCCAATGCGGCTCAGATAAGCCGTGCTCGTGCTCGTGAACGTCCTCGTGCTCGGTTGAGACGCCGTTCACCAGCACGAGCACGGACGATCGGCGCTAACTCACAGGCATGGGGCTTAGCGGCCTACGCACGGGAGATCGTGGCGCCGCCGAGGACTTCGTCGCCGCGGTAGAAGACGGCGCTCTGTCCTGGTGCGACGCCGATCGCCGGCTCGTCCAGGGTGACGCTGCCGCCCGCGACCGTGCAGGCGAGCGGCTTCCCGCGATGCCGCACCTGCACCTCGCAGCGCAGCTCCGCGCGCGGCGGCTCGCTGACCCAGCTCGGTGCGGCGATGGAGAACGCTCGCCGCGATGCCTGCTCCCGGGTGCCCACCACCACGCGCTGCCGCCCGGCGTCGAGCGCCGCCACGTAGAGCGGCAGCGGCCTTCGGCCTTCTCCTTCGGGCCTACGGCTCGATCCCACGTCGTGCCTTCGGCCTTCTCCTTCGGGCCTACGGCTCGATCCCACGTCGTGCCGCGACACCGACAGCCCCTTGCGCTGCCCGACGGTGAAGCGGTGCACGCCCGCGTGCTCTCCGAGGACGCGGCCCTCGACGTCGACGATCTCGCCTCGCGCCTTCGCAACGCCGTGCGCCTCGAGAAAGTCGGCGAGCTTCTCCGTGCCGACGAAGCACACCTCCATGCTCTCGGGCTTGTCCGCGTTGGGCAGCCCGCGCTCGCGGGCGATCTCGCGCACTTGGGTCTTCGACAGATCTCCCAGCGGAAAGCGCACCAGCGCAAGCTCCTCCTGCGTCAGGCCGTGCAGGAAGTAGCTCTGGTCTTTCGACGAGTCCCTGGCGCGCAGCAATCGATGGCGGCCGTTCTCGAAGCCGATCCGCGCGTAGTGGCCGGTGACCAGCTCAGCCGCACCCAGCCGGCGCGCGCGGTCCAGCAGCCAGTCGAACTTGACGTGATCGTTGCAGCGCACGCACGGGTTCGGCGTCTCGCCGTCCGCATAGGCGTCCACGAACGGATCGATCACCTGCGCGCGGAACCGCTCCTGCGCGTCGTAGACGTAGAAGCGGATCCCCACCGTCGCGGCGGCCCGCCGCGCGTCGTAGAGATCCTCGGTCGCGCAGCAAGTCCGCCCCGTCCGCACCGCCTCGTCCGGTATCGAGTACAGCCGCATCGCCACGCCGGCGCACGAATCGGCTCCGCGCGCCTCGGCGGTCAGCGCTGCCGCAACGGACGAGTCGACCCCGCCCGACATGGCGATCATCGAAATCACGCCGCTCTTCTAACAGAGATCCTGCGCAAGCTCTTGGCTTCCGCAACTCTTGGCTTCCGAGAGCTCTTGGCTTCTGGCCCGAGGCCCGAGGCCTGAAGCCCGAGGCCAGGCCGAAGGCCTACGAAGTCCCGCCCTCCGGCAGAAGCCCGGTGAACGGCGTCGGCTGCGGCTCGGCGGGCGCGTGCGCCCGCGAGGGAATCCAGAATGCCACCTTGGCCCCCGAGAAGTGGTGCCGCGAGTCGGGCTGGTTCTTGGGCGGGCTCTCCGCCCAGATCTTCCCGCCGTGCGCCTCGATGATCTGCTTGGCCACCGGCAGGCCGAGCCCGGCGCCGGGAGCCCGCTCCTCGCCGACGCGGTCGGCGTGGAAGAAAGGGTCGAACACCTTCTCCGCTTCGTCGGCCAGCATCCCTTCGCCCTGGTCGTAGACCTCGAAGTAGAGCCGCGCCCCGTCGCCGGTCAGCCGCAAGAGCACGCTGCTTCCGTGGGGGCTGAACTTGATGGCGTTGTCCACCAGGTTGCCGATCGCCTGCTTCAGCTTGCGCTCGTCTCCCCAGCCGGAGCCGGCCTGCTCGGCGAGCAGCTCCAGCACGATCCGCCGCGCCTTCGCCTTGATCCTCTCCTCGTCGATGACCTCGCGCGCGGTGGCCTGTGGGTCGAACTGGTCCCGGTGGATGGCGTAGCCGCCGCTCTCCAGCGTGGCGAAGTCCACCAGGTTGTCGATGGTGCGCGAGAGCCGCTCCGACGAGGTGGTCATCGACTCGAGGATCTTCTGCTGCGCCTCGGAGAGCGGTCCGGTCTTCCCGGACTTGAGGATCTTGAGATACCCGGTGATCGGCGTCAGCGGCGTCGCCAGCTCGTGCGACAGGTTCTGCATGAACTCGGTCTTGCTGCGCGCCGCCGCCCGCAGGCGCGAGTTGGCCGCGGTCAATTCGCGCACCGTCGCCTCGAGCCGCTCGACCAGCGACTGCGAGTACTCGCGCAAGTAGCGCCGCTCCTCGGGGCCGCGCACCTTCTCGCGCTTGCCCTTGAGGAACTCGCGAAGCTGGCCGGGGAACTTCTCCACGTCGACGGTAGGAGCGGAGCCGCGTCGCGGTCTCGTAGCCGTCGATGCCCGGCATCTCGATGTCGCAGAGGATCAGATCGGGATGGGCGGAGATGGCGAGGTCGATGCCGGCGATGCCATCCGACGCTTCCAGCACGTCCAACCCGCGCGCCTCGAGGACGTTCCTCACCAGCGCCCGCCTCTCCGGGTTGTCCTCGATGTAGAGGATGCGGGGGTGAGGCGAAAGTGCCTGGTCGGCCATTGACGAGCGTCCCGGTTGCGTTTCGCTGTGGCGGAAATCTGGGCGCTTGGATCCTACCATTCGATCGGCCACCCGTCCTGCCCTTCGATCGGCCACCCGGAGGGCCTTTCGGCCACGGCCAGCGCCCGCCTCGTCGTCCGCCTGAACACGCCCACCCCTGTCAGTAACGCACAAGCTGTCCACAGGGGTCTTCCTTCCGCGGATGCAATGTTGCCATCGCTCCTGCGCTCCGCATGGCAGCCGATCGAGAGGACGACCGATTGCGCAGGTCTCTGTAAATATAACGATTTTTCAGAGATGTTCATTCCACCTCATTCGTAAGAGGGAAACCTCGGCTCGCGGCCGGGACGACGGACGCAACCTCACTGTGGATTGCCTGTGGATAACTCCTTGAGCACCTCCGGCAGGAGTCGGACCAGCTCGCTGCGGATGTTCAATTCCGGATCATCGATCACGCGGTCGAGCAGCCGCGCGAGCACCTGTCCCACCTGCTTTCCGGGCGGGATCGAGAGCTGCCGCATGACGTCCTCGCCGCCGATGGCCAGGTCCGCGATCTTGAGCGCGCTCTCCCGCGCAAGCTCGGCCGCGAAGCGACGTTCGGCTTCGGCTTGATTGGAGAGGCCTTCCGCAACCAGCTTGCCTCGCGCCTGCAGATCGGCGCGGCGCAACGCCCACAGTGCCGGCAGCTCGGAAGGGCCGATGCGGGCGAGCGTCCGCCGCACCGTCGCGTCGTTCCACTCGGGCAGGTAGTGCCAGTTGTGCTCCCGCACCAAGAGCGCGACGCGCTCCACCTCGCGCTTCGGCAGCCGCAGGCGCAGCAGGATCTGCGACGCCATCTCCGCGCCCAGCTTCTCGTGATCGTAGAAGGTGTGCTCGCCCGGCGCGCCATCTTTGGGCGCCGCGCTGCGCGGCTTCGCGACGTCATGGAGCAGCGCCGAAAGCCGCACCACCAGATCTGCCGGCGCGAAGTCCACGCAGCGCAGCGTGTGCCGCCAGACGTCCCAGGCGTGGTAGCGGTTCTGCCGGAAGCCGACGCTCTCCACCAGCTCCGGCACGATGTGCCCGAGCAGCCCCGTCGAGAGCAAGAGGCGAAGCCCGCGGCTCGGCGGCGCGCCGCGCACCAGCAGCTTCGCGAGCTCGTCGCGGACCCGCTCCTGCGCCACCTTGTCGAAGACGTCGAGCGCCTGCGGGATGGCGCGCCGGGTGCGCAAGTCCAGCGCCAGCCGCAGCGTGCTGGCGAAGCGCACGGCGCGCAGCGGCCGCAACCCGTCCTCGCGAAAGCGCTCCAGCGGGTCGCCCACCGCCCGCAGCCGGTGGCGGCGCAGGTCTTGTGTGCCGCCGAACGGATCGCGCAGCACGCCCTCGATCGGGTCCCACGCCATCGCATTGACGGTGAAGTCGCGGCGGGCGAGGTCGCCGTCGATCTCGCCGAGGAAGGTCACCGTGCTGGGCCGCCGCCCGTCGAGGTAGGGCCCCTCGCCGCGGAAGGTGGTGACCTCGACCTTGTATTCTCCCGAGAGCACGGTGACGGTGCCGTGCTGGATGCCGGTGGGGATGACGCGCGGAAAGAGCTTCGCCACCTGCTCCGGCAGCGCGTCGGTGGCGACGTCGAAGTCCTCTGGCGGGCTGCCGCGGTAGAGCCCTTCCGCCCGACGCACCAGGTCGCGGACGGCGCCGCCCGCGAGCCACGCCTGCTTCCCAGCGGCGCGCAGGCCGCGCAGCACGGCGAGGACATCCGCAGGGACCAAGGCGGGATCCGGCAGCACGGGGGATGGCTATCACACTTGCAACGCATCGGGCCGTCGCATACACACGGCGCGCACGCCCCCGTAGCTCAGGTGGATAGAGCACCTGTTTCCTAAACAGGTGGCCGCCCGTTCGAGTCGGGCCGGGGGCGCCAACTCGCCGTCCGCCGGTCAATAGGCGATGAGCGACTCGACCGGGCCGCCCGACTGCGCCAGCCTCTCGCGGCCCTTGAGGAAGGTCAGCTCGACGACGAAGACGAAGGCAGAGGCCTGCGCTCCCTGCTTGTGCACCAGCTGCGCCGCGCCCCAGGCGGTGCCGCCGGTGGCGAGCAGGTCGTCGACGATGGCCACCTTCTCGCCGGGCTTCACAGCGTCGACGTGCGCCTCGAGCACGCCCTTGCCGTACTCGAGCGCGTACTCGATGCGATGGGTCTTGTAGGGCAGCTTGCCCAGCTTGCGGACCGGCGAGAAGCCGAGCTTGAGCCGGTCGGCGAGGGCCGCGCCGAAGACGAAGCCGCGCGATTCGATGGCGACGATGCGGTCGAACCCGCGTCCGCGCAGCCGATCCTCGAGCGCGTCGAGCACGGCCTGGAAAGCCTGCGCATCGGCGAGCACCGGGGTGATGTCCTTGAAGAGGATTCCCGGCTGGGGAAAGTCGGGCACGTCGCGGATCAGCTGCCGGGCGAGATCGAGGGAAGGCATGCGGCGATTCTCCCACTGCGCGGGCAAAAAAACAGCCGCCGGTCCCATGGGGGGGATGGGACCGACGGCCGGGAGCCACCCAGCTTGCGCCGGGAAAACCCGGGGCCGGATGTATCAACGCCCGGTCCAGCGTGCAAGAAAATCAGCGCAGGAAGCCCAGCGGGTCCCGGGGCTGCGCCGCGAGCCGGACTTCGAAGTGCAGATGGGGGCCGGTCGCGTTGCCGGTGTGGCCGACGCGGGCGATCTCCGCCCCCCGCGCGACGCGCTCGCCCTGCTGGACCAGATTCCGGGAATTGTGGGCGTAGACGGTGACCAGGTCCCCGTCGTGCGCGAGGAGGACCAGGTTGCCATAGCCGCGCTGTTCGCCGGCGAAGAGCACCACTCCGCCCTCTGCCGCGCGCACCGGCGTGCCCTCGGGGCAGGCGAGGTCGATGCCCAGGTGCCGGTCGCGCTCGCGGGGGCCGAAGCCGGAGATGAGCACGCCGGGCGCCGGCCAAGAGAGCGGCTCGCCGCGCGCCGCCGGATCCGGCGGGTGCAGGCCCGCGCGGGGGATGGCGCTCGGACCGAGCCGCCGCGCCGGACGCGGCTCGACGCGCGCGGCCGCCGCCTCGCCCGCAGGCGGTATCTCGAGCTCCCTCGGCGCGCCCGGGATGAAGAGCAGCATCCCCTCGGCGAGCAGCGAGGGATCGGAGAGCACGTTTTCGCGCAAGAGCGATTCGAGCGGAACGTCGTAGGTGCGGGCGATGCGCCACAGCGTCTCGCCTGCCTGGACGTGGTGCATGACGCCGCGCTGCGCGTCGGGACGGAGTGGCGCTGCCTTCGAGGCTGCCGGCCGCCGGTGCGCGCAGGCGCAGAGCAGCGCGGCGAGGGCGATCAGTCGGAGCGTTCCAGTCCTGGCAGCTCCCAAGTCTTCAACTCCTCGACGAGCGCGTGCGCGGTCAGATCCAGGTGCAGCGGCGTCACGGAGATGAGCCCTCGATCGAAGACCGCGTCGCAGTCGCTGCCGGCCACGTTCTCGTGCGCCTGCTCGTCTCCTCCAATCCAGTAGTACGCGCGCCCGCGAGGGTCCAGTTTCTCGACCACGGAAGCGAAGTACGACCGCTTGCCGATGCGGGTGATCTGGGCGCCCTGCGGCTCGCCGCCCGGCACATTGACGTTGAGGAGCGTTCCCTGCGGCAGGCCGTGGATCCCGATCTGCCGCGTCAGAGCGGCAGCGAAGCGGGCGGCGTGCGAGTAGTCGCGGCCGCGGATCAGGCTGATGGCAAAGCTCGGCACGCCGCCGACGCAACCTTCCATCGCGGCAGCCACCGTCCCCGAGTAGTGGACGTCGTTGGCGAGGTTGGGGCCGCGGTTGACGCCGCTCGCGACCACCTCGGGCCGGCGGTCCTTGAGCAGGTGGTTCAAGCCGATGTAGACGGCGTCGGTGGGCGTGCCGTCGACCGCCCAACGCTCGATCTGCCCGCCGGGTCCCCAGGGTGGAACCTGCTCGATGCGCAGCGGGCGGTGCAGCGAGATGCTGCGGCTGGTGGCGCTCTGCTCGCGATCCGGGGCGCAGACGACGACCTCGCCAAGCTCCAGCAGCGCTTCGGCGAGCGCCCGAAGCCCCGGCGCTTCGATGCCGTCGTCGTTGCTGACCAGGATTCGCATGCGCCCCTTATATCGGGGCCCGGCGGCCCCGGCGCCGTCTTTCTACCTTCGCGGCGCCCGACCCTGGTGCCCGCCTGATTTTATCAAACGGGCCCGACATTCCACCCTTGCCGACGGACTCCGCGCGGCGCAAAGTCCAGACATGTCCGAAGCCAGCGTTCGCGCCCTGCCCTCGCAGCTTCCGCCCGCGCCCTCGCGCATCGACGGCGAGGACGGCGCGCCACGTGCGGGGCTCTTCTCGGGCACCGTCGGCGACGCCGGCTTCTCCGCGCTCAAGCCGCCGTACGCCCCCTCCTTCCTCGAGCGCCTCCTCATCGAGAAGAAGTGGCAGTACGTCTTCGTGGCGACGCCGGAGATGATGCTCTCGTTCTGCATCATCGACGTCGGCTATCTCGCCAGCGGCATCTGCGCCGTCTTCGACCGCGGGAGCCGCCGCCTGCTCGCCGACGAGAACCCGGTGCTGCCGCCCCTCTCCGCCCGCATCGGCGACGCTCCGGGCGACGGGCTCACCGCGCGCCTTCTCGGTCCCGGCCTGCGCGCCACCATCCAGCGCGCTGGCGGCAAGATCGCCGTCCGCGCCAGCTGGACGTATACCGACGTCGACCTGCTGCTCGACGCCACCGGCGCGCCCGCGCCGCTGACGGCCATCGCCCCGGTCGGCGCGCCCGGCCGCTTCGACTTCACGCAGAAGACGGTTCTGGTCCCCGCCGAGGGCGAAGTCCGCTCGGGAAACTCCGTCTTCGCCGTGCAGGGCCAACTCGCCGGCCTCGACTACACCCACGGCTACCTGGCGCGCGAGACCGCCTGGCGCTGGGCCTTCGCCTCCGGCCGCGCCGGCAACCGCCGCGTCGCACTCAACTTCAGCGAGGGCTTCCTGCAGGGCGAGGGCGAGAACGCGGTCTGGATCGACGGCGATCCGCAGCCCGCCGGCAAGGTCAGCTTCACTTTCGACGGCGAGGCAAAGCTTTCGCCCTGGCGGATCAAGAGCGAGGACGGCCGCGTCGACCTGGTCTTCCAGCCCGAAGGCTTCCGCACGCAGACCATCGACCTCAAGCTGATCCTGAGCAAGTACCTGCAGCCCTTCGGCACCTTCTCGGGCCGCATCAACGGCGTGCAGATCGACGGCCTCGCGGGCGTCACCGAGGACCACACCGCCCGCTGGTAGCGCAACGCCGGCGGCTCAATGCTTGTGCTGGGCGCGGTACTCGTCGCGGTACTTCTTCACTTCGTCGTAGATCTCCGCCGGCACCACCTTGCCGCGGACGATGGTGCTCGCGGCCACGGCCGCCTTCTGCCAGCCCTCGAGGTTGCCCGGCTCCTCGACGATGAGGCCGCGGTTCTTCATCTGTATGATCGCGTCCTCGTTCTGCTTGCGGATGTCCTCGCGCGTCTTGATGCCGTAGCTCTCGGAGATCTCGAGGAGCTTCCCGCGCAGGTCGGCGGGCACCTTGTCCCAGGCGTCCTTGCGCACCACCGTGGCGCCGGTCAAAAAGCCCCAGCGCAGGTCGAGCATGTGGTTCGCCCGATCGAAGATGTGCGTGGTGTACGCGTAGAGCGGCGACTCGCTGATGATGTTGATCATGCCGGAGCTGAGCGAGGGGATCAGGTCGGTCGACGACAGCACCACCGGGTGGAAGCCCGCCGCCTTCCAGGCCGCCTCGGCGCCGGGGTCGCCGTTCCAGGTGAAGACCTTTCCTTTGCCGAAGTCCTGGGGCGTCTTGTAGGGCTGCGTGGAGAAGAGATAGATGAACCCGACCTCGCCCCACTGCAGGACCTGGAAGCTCTTCTTGGCCAGCGCCCACTCGAGCTTTCCGCGCACTTTCTCGTGCACGAAGTCGTACTCCTCGTAGGAGTCGATCATGAACGGCACGTCCTCGGCCTGGGGCTCCGGCGTGATCTCGTGCAGGCCCACCGCCGTCATCGACGCTGCCTGCAGCTGGCCGATGGAGATCTTGCGGATCATCTCGCCTTCGTTCCCCTGCGTGCCGCCGGCATAGACCTTCAGCTCCACCTTGCCGTTCGAGGCCTTGGAGAACTCGGCCGCCATGGAGATGAGCAGCTGGTGCCAGCTGGAGCCCTGCGGCGCCAGGGTGTCGAGCTTGATCTTCACGGTCTGGGCAGAAGCGCTTCCGGCAGCGAGGAGGAGGGCCAGTGCAAGTCGGTTCATGAATTCCTCAATCGGAGAAGACGTCGTCCTCGTGCTTCAAGAGATACACGGCGCGGCGCTGCGAGAGGACGTTGGCCAGCCGGTTCTTCCGCGCCTTCGGCTGATTCACGTCGTAGGCGGCTGCTTCCTTGAGCAGCGCTTCGTACTCTTTCTTGTTCTGCGCGGGGCCGCTCACCGCCTGCGCGTAGCTGACCAGCGCCGAGATCTTCTCGCCCTGCGCCAGCGCGCGCGCCCGCTGGAGGTGCACCTTGGCGGGCACGGGCGGACCTTCCGGCCGCGCCGGATCGAAGGTGATGGCGAACTCGTGCAGCGCGCCCTGATCGAAGCTCTCCTCGAGCTGCAGCGCGCGGTCGAGCATCGCCGCCACCACCGGCACGTCGCCCACCAGCTCGAGGTCGCGCTTGTTGGCGGCGATGGCCGCGGCCCAGGGCACCAACGTCCAGTAGAGGAGCGCGACGTCCTCTTTCTGGAACTTGGCCATGGCCTGCGCGGGAGACTTGCGCAGATCCTCTTCGGTCACGCCGCGCGAGAGCTTGATCGCCTCGAGCCCGAAGGCGCGCGCTCTCAGATACAGCTTGCGCGCACGCGAGAGCTCGCCTTGCGCGACCTCCGGCGGAGCGCCCAGCTCGGCGGGTTGCTGCAGGAAAGCGAAGCCGTACTGCGTGAAGCCGCGCGCGAGGGCCAGCCGCAGCTCGACGTCGTCGAGAAGCTCGTCGGCGAGGCTCTCCATCGTCTTGAGCCCGAACGGAATCGCGTCGCGCACCAGCTCGGGATCGTCGTCGCGCGCGAAGGCGCCGCCCTCGCTGCTGACTGCGAACGCATCCGCCACCTGTTTCAGCGCGTAGCGCCTGGGTGAGCAGGCGAGCAGCGCGAAGAGGAGGACGAGCTTGATCAGGCGCAAGATGCCGTCAAGTGATATTGACGGCGACGCGGAAGTCAACCTTTGACACCCGACGGAGTCGACTTGGTCGAGGCGCGCGCGACGGGACGGGAAGAAGTCGTTCATGCTCCGGCGCACGCTTCCGCTGCGCATCGCGTGGCGGGCGCGCCGGAAGCCCCCGGAGAGAAACTCGGCGGCACCGCTCTCGAACGCTGGGCGCTGGTCGCCATCGTCCTCACCATGATCATCCTTCCCACGCTGGAGTCGGTGGTGCGGCGCCTCACCGGCGGGAGCGTGCCCGGCGCGGCCGTCTACACCGAACACTTGACGTTGTGGGTGGGCTTCATCGGCGCGCTGCTCGCCACCGCGACTGGCCACCACCTCGCGCTCTCCACCGTCGACCTCTTGCCCGCGAGCAGGATGCGCAACCTGGCCCGCGCTTTCGGGTCCGCCGTCACCACGCTGGTCTGCGCCATCCTCGCCTTTGCCTCGGTCGACATGGTGCTCGCCGACAAGGGCCGCGTCGACACGCTGGCGGGCGGCGTCCCCGAATGGTGGTTCGAGATCATCATGCCGGTCGGCTTCGCCGTCATGTCGGTTCGCGCGGCGAAGATGGCGCCCTTCAAGAAGGCCCGCATCCTCTGCTTCGCGCTGGTCGCCGCCGTGGTGCCGTTCCTCGTCTCGCGCGTCATCTTCGGCCGCGGCGCGGGGCTGCTCATGCCCGACGGCCCGACGCTGCTGCGCGGCCACACCGCCTTGATGGCGTGGCCCGGCTCGCTGCTCCTCTTCGCCTCCTTCCTCCTCGGCGCGCCGGTGTTCGTGGTGATGGCCGGCTTCGCGCTCCTTGGTGCGCGCCGCCCAGAGCGCCTTCGGCTGGATGCCCGGCGGCCTCGCGGTGGTGGCCGTCTTCGTCTGCGCGCTCTTCACCACCTTCACCGGCGCGAGCGGCGTCACCATCCTGGCGCTCGGCGGCATCATCCTGCCGGCGCTGATCAGCGAGGGCTATCCCGAAGGCTTCTCGCTCGGCCTCGTCACCGCCTCAGGCAGCCTGGGCCTGCTCTTTCCGCCCTCGCTCCCGGTGATCCTCTACGGGGTCGTCGCCGGCGTGGCCATCGATCACCTCTACCTCGGCGGGGTGGTGCCGGGCCTCTTGATGATCCTCCTCGTCGCCGCTTACGGCGTCCTCATCGGCGTGAGGAGCAAGGCGCCGCGCCCGAAGTTCGACGCGCGCGAGGCCGGCAGGGCGCTGTGGGGAGCCAAGTGGGATCTGGGCCTTCCACTTTTGATCATCGTCTCGGTGGCGAGCGGCTTCGCCACCATCGTCGAGTCGGCGGCGCTGGGCGCGGCGTACGCGATCATCGCCGAGGTGGCCGTGCACCGCGACGTCCACCCGGTGCGCGACCTGCCGCGCGTGCTGGTCCACGCCTCGACGCTGGTGGGCAGCGTCGTCATCCTGCTCGGCGTGGCCCTGGGCATGACCAGCTACTTCGTCGACGCCGAGATCCCGACGCTCCTGCTCGGCTGGGCGCAGGCCCACATCCATTCGCAGTGGGTCTTCCTGCTCGCGCTCAACGTCATGCTCCTGGTGCTCGGCAGCGTGCTCGAGATCTACTCCGCCATCGTGGTCTTGGCGCCACTGGTGGCGCCGCTCGGGGTGGCCTTCGGCGTCGAGCCGGTGCACCTCGGCGTCGTCTTCCTCGCCAACCTCGAGCTGGGCTTCCTCTTCCCGCCCATGGGCCTCAACCTCTTCCTCAGCGCCTCGCGCTTCAACAAGCCGCTGCCGCTCCTCTACAGGAAAGCGATGCCCTTCCTCATCATCATGTCGGTGGGCGTGCTGCTCATCACTTACGTGCCGGCCATCACCACCGGCGTCGTCGCGCTCATCAAGGGCTAGCCCCGCTTTTCGATCGGCACGTAATGCGTCTCGCGCGGCCCGGTATAGATCTGCCGTGGCCGGCCGATCTTGGTGGTAGGATCCTCGATCATCTCTTTCCAGTGCGCGATCCAGCCGGGCAGGCGTCCCAGCGCGAACATCACCGTGAACATCCCGGTGGGGATGCCGAGCGCCTTGTAGATGATGCCCGAGTAGAAATCGACGTTGGGGTAGAGCTTGCGCTCGACGAAGTAGGGGTCGCTGAGCGCGGCCTCCTCCAGGTCCTTGGCGAGGTCGAGCATCGGGTCGCGGATGCCCATCTGCCGGAGCACGTCGTCGCAGGCCTTCTTGATGATCTTGGCGCGCGGGTCGAAGTTCTTGTAGACGCGGTGGCCGAAGCCCATCAGCCGGATGCCGCTCTTCTTGTCCTTCACCTGCGCGATGAACTGCTTCGCGTTCAGCCCCTTGTTCTGGATGTCCTGCAGCATCTCCATCACTTCCTGGTTGGCGCCGCCGTGCAAGGGGCCCCACAGCGCGCAGATGCCGGCCGCGATGCTGGCGAAGAGGTTGGTGTGCGCCGAGCCGACCATGCGCACCGTCGAGGTCGAGCAGTTCTGCTCGTGGTCCTCGTGGAGGATGAGGAGGAGGTTGAGCGCCTTCACCGCCACCGGATCCGGCCGGTACTCCTCGGCGGGCACCGCGAACATCATGCGGAGGAAGTTCGCGCAGTAGTCGAGGTCGTTGCGCGGGTACACGAACGGGTGCCCGATGCTCTTCTTGTAGGAGAAGGCCGCGATGGTGGCGAGCTTGGAGATGAGCCGCACGATGGTGATGTCGCGGAACTCGTCGGCCTTGGCGTTGAGGGCGTAAGGATAGAAGGAGGAGAGCGAGGTGACCATCGAGGAGAGGATGGCCATCGGGTGCGCGGTCATCGGGTAGCCGTCGAAGAACCGCTTCATGTCCTCGTGGATCATGGAGTGGCGCGTGAGCAGGTTCTCCCACTTCTGGGCTTCGTCCCTGGTCGGCAGGTGGCCGTAGATCAACAGATAGGCCGTCTCGGTGAAGGTGCTATGCGCGCCCAGCTCCTCGATGGGGATGCCGCGGTAGCGGAGGATGCCCTTCTCACCGTCCAGGAAAGTGATCGCGCTCAGGGTGGAGGCCGTGTTCATGAACGCGGGGTCGAGCGTCACCGCCCCGGTCTTGGCCCGCAGGTTCTGGATGTCGATGCCCCGCTCGCCCTCGCTGCCGACGGTGACCGGCAGCTCGAGCTCCTCTTTTCCAATCGTGATGCGGACAGTCTCTGCCACGGCTCTCTCCTTCGGTTCCGAACCCGGTCTCTCGCGCGGTGCGGCAAAAGAGTCAAGCCCGCAGGCGGCTGAGCAGCGCGGAAAGATCGGAAGGCGTGGCGCAGAGGTGGTCGGCCGATTCAAGCGCCGCTCGCTCGCCGAGCCCCCACGCCACCGCGCAGGTCTCCACTCCCGCGGCCTTTCCGGTCGCCAGATCGACCGTACTGTCGCCCACCATCAGGGCCTCCTCCGCTTTGATGCCGAGGCGGGCGCAGAGGAGCAGGAGGCCGTCGGGGGCGGGCTTTCGGGGACCCTCGTCGCCGCCGACGATGGCGCGGAAGGCGCCGGCGACGCCCAGCCCGCGCAGGCTCTCGCGCGCGAAGCCACCGGGCTTGTTGGTCAGCACCGCGCGCAACTCGGGCGGCTCTTGCAACAGCTCGGCGATACCGCCGTAGAGGCGCGTCTTCGCCAGCAGCCGTGCGCCATACTCCTCGCGCCAGATGGGGACCGCCTCCGGGTACCGTTCCTCGTGCTGGACCCCGAGCGATCGGCGGATCAGGCGCTCGGCCCCTTCGCCGACGAAGCTCCACACCACGCGGTCCTCGCGCTCCGGCAGCTCCATGCGGCGGAGCATGGCATTGACGCTGTCGGCGAGGTCGGCGCGCGAGTCGATGAGCGTGCCGTCCAGGTCGTAGATGACGCCTCTCACCCGTGCCATCGCCCCGGCCTGCGCGGACCGAACGCGCGCTCCACCTTGCGCGCCGCCGCGAGCACGCGCCCCTCGTCGCCATTGCGGCCGATGATCTGCATCCCCATGGGCAGCCCGTCTCGCACGCAAGGGACCACGCAGCACGGGTGGCCGGTCAGGTTGGAAACGAAGCTGACCGCCGCGAGGCGCGCGATCTTGACGGTGTCCAGCTCGCCGTGCGCCTGCGCCAAAGGATGGAGCCGCGGCGCGAAGCAGCCGATGGCGGGGCCGAGCAGCACCTCGTGTTTCTCCAGCAGGGCGTCCAGCTCGCGGCGCATGCCGAGGCGCACCTGATCGGCGCGCGCCCGATCGCTTGCGGGCAGCCCTGCGCCGAGCCGCAGGATCATCCGCGTGTCCGGCGCGATGGCGGCGGCGTGATCGCGCAGGTGCGGGGCGCAGGTCTTCTGCGCGTCGGTGCCGACGATGACGAACTCCACCGCCGTCGCCCACGCGCAGAGGGGCGTCGGCACGGCCGGCAATTCGCCGAAGACCTCGCGCGCCGCAGCGCGCACGCGGTCCATCGCCGCGGGCTCGCCGCCCTCGAAGAAGTCCGCCAGCAGCGCCGCGCTGCGCGCTTCCACGGCCCGATCGACGGAGCGGGCCGCGATCACCTCGAAGACCAGCGTCGCGTCCTCGACCGTCCACGCCAGCGGGCCGGAGTGGTCGAGATCGAGGGTCAGCCCGGCGACGCCCTCCTGGGGCACCGCGCCGAAGGTCGGCTTGAGTCCGACGAGCCCGTTGATGGTGGCGGGGATGCGGATGCTTCCGCCCGCGTCGCTGCCCAGCGCCACCGGCGCGATGCCGCTCGCCACCGCCACCGCGCTGCCCGACGACGAGCCGCCCGGGATGAGCGAGGGGTCCCACGGATTCACCGGCGTGCCGTGCCACGGATTCACGCCGGTCGGCTGGATGCCGAACTCGTGCATGTTGGTCTTGGCGAAGATCACCGCCCCGGACGCGCGCAGCCGCCGCACCAGCGGCGCGTCGGCCGGCCTCGGCTCGGTGAGGAACTGCGTGCCGTTGGTGGAGGGCAGCCCGAGAACGTCCATGCAATCCTTGACGGCCACCGGCACGCCGTCGAGCGGCGAGAGCGGCCGGCCGCGCTGGAAGCGGCCGCGCGCCGCCTCCGCTTCGCCGCGCGCGGCTGGCACGCGCCAGAGGATGGCCTTGTCCTCCTTGCCGCGATCGGCTGCGGCGAGCGCCCGGTCGAGGGCGCGCACCGGATCGTCGCTCCCGTCGCGGAAGCCGGCGGCGAGCGGCGCGATACCGAAAGTCGGAGAAGTCATTGCGGGTCTGCCTACCACAAGCACCGGGAGGATGATGGCGATCACGATCGCTGCGCCGATTAACCTGCGCCCGCGCGCGAGGGTCTTGATCGCAGATCGACTCAGGAGGAGTCAAAAATGAAACTCACCCGCCTCGTTCCCTGTGCCACCGTCGCCGCGCTCGTCGCGTGCGGCGGCAGCTTGACGTCCACCGACACCTTCCGCGCCAACGCCCCCACCTTCGACAAGGTGGCCGTCTCGCAGAACGACTCGCAGACGACGCCGCCTGCCCAGTTCGCCTCCGCCGGCGGCAGCAACTTCCTCACCGCGCCGGCTCCGACGACCTGCCACCCGCACCTCTTCGACCGGGCGGGCGAGATCATCGGCCGCGTCAACCGCCACTTCTTCAAGCTGGTGGGCCACGTCGCCGACGTGATCACGGACAACCCCAAGATCGCCAGCGAAGGCAGCAGGATCTGGGAGAACGTGAAGAACGGCATCGACCGCAAGTTCACCATCACGGCGGTAGTCAACGCCGACGGCTCGACGACTTACAACTTCGAGCTCGACGTGAAGAGCACCACCGGCACCGCCGACTTCGTCAAGGTGATGAGCGGCTCGATGACCCACATCGGCTCTCCTCAAGCCCACGACGCCGATGCCGGCCCCGCCATGCTCGTCGAGGACAAGGGCACCATCAGCTTCGATTACACCGCGCTCGCCACCGTGGTCACGACCGAGCACGCCCGCGGCCAGATCACCGACACCTTCGACAACGTTCACGATCCCGTCAAGGGCGTGAAGCGCAGCGCCTCGATCGCGCTGACCAACTTCCTGCCCGAGGAAGGCGACGCGCACGGACCCCGCAACGGCAGCTATTCGTGGGAGCGCGAGCCGAGCATCGGCGGCAAGTTCCAGTTCGAGGATTCGCTGGTCCTCCTCTGCCCGACCAACTCGACCAACGCGGTCGCCGACCTCACCGCGGTGGCCCGTTGGTACCACGCGCCTGACGGCGGCGTGCATGGCCGCAGCGACGCCAAGGCCACCGGCGGCCAGATGCTGACCGGCCAGACCTGGCTGGGCGTCACCTGCGCCAAGGGCCAGACCACCTCGGCGCCCGCCGAAGGCTTCTGGATGATGAAGCTCGAGGACGCCAACGGCGCCACCATCTCGGGCCAGGCGGACACCATCGGCCTCACCCCGTGTGACCCCGCGTTCGGCGCGGTGCCGAGCCTCAGCAGCAACGCCACCGACTACAACTTCGCGGCGGCGGTCACCTTCCCGGGCGAGTGGTAAGGGATTAGCAGCAGCCGTTCCGATGAGGGGCGTCCGGCTTCGGCCGGGCGCCCTTCTCTTTTGTGGAGAGGCTGTTGAAAGGCCTGAGGCCGTTGAAAGCCTCTGAGGCCCCTTTATTGAGAGGCCTCGGGCCTCGGGCTAGAGCTGGGGAAGCTCGGGTATGCCTGCGTCTCGCCGCACCTTCCAGAGGATGAGGTTCCGAGCAGGACCCCATGCCGAAAGCGCCGCGACAATTCGCAGTAGAAGTCCGCGCATCGGCGGGGATGGTGCAGGCAAATGCATTGTCCTCTCGTATCACATTGATTGACCGGTCGGCCTCAGGCCCGAGGCCCAGGCACAAGGCCTCAGGCCGCCAGCCTGTTACTCTCGGCGCATGCGCCTTTGCGCTGTCCCTGCAGGCACTTTCTGGATGGGGAGCGATCCGCCCGAGGGCGCGGACAACGAGCGCCCGCGGCGGCTGGTCGAGACGGCGGCGTACGAGATCGGAGAGACGCCGGTGACCAACGCGGAGTTCGTAGACTTCGTGCAAAAGGGTTACGCCGATCGCGCGGCCTGGTCCGGCGAAGGCTGGGCGTGGCGCGAAGCGGGCGGCGTGGTGAAGCCGCGCTTCTGGGACGACGAAGCCTGGCGCGCGTATCTCGATCCCAGCCAGCCCGTCGTCGGCGTGAGCTGGTACGAGGCGGACGCCTTCGCGCGGTTCTGCGGGCTGCGCCTGCCGAACGAAGTCGAGTGGGAACGCGCCGCCCGCGGCGACGACGGCCGCCGCTTTCCCTGGGGCGACGAGTGGGTTCCCGG
>WNFI01009173.1_pt1 | contig 21995 bp, 23 predicted proteins | sample 5400471 | NCBI WGS metagenome assembly WNFI01 (sample SAMN13153348, study PRJNA577476) | soil metagenome | isolation source: 100 cm saprolite on Douglas fir-dominated hillslope | place: USA:California | collected 2013-09-17
AACCAGGGAGAACGGAAAGCAGCGCGCCCGGAATCAGCTCAGCCAGGATCTCCGAGTTGCGCGGCGGAATTAGAACGTCGCGATCACCCGTCATTATCAACGTCGGCGCGCGTATCTCGGGGAGCCGTTGCGCTGATTCAAAGTCGACAAAAGCCTGAAACTGCAGATCGGCCGCATGAAGGGGCGTTGGGTGGTCGAGCTCCCGCTGCATCTGCTGTTCGATCTTGTCGAGGTTCGCTTCGAGATATTTGGGTTCGTAAGTCACAGCCCAAATTCGGCGCGCAATGGTCACGGGATCGAGTCCATCCAGATCGTGCATAATGCTGAGGACGGCGGGTTGCGCATAGATCGCCCGCGGTCCGCCACAGAGAGTCGCGCAAAGCACAAGCGCGCTAACGCGTTCGGGAAATTGACACACCAACTCCTGTGCAACTGCCCCACCCATTGAATAGCCAAGAATATTCGCGCGTCCGATACCCAAACGATCCATCAGACCACACACGTCCTTGGCCATGTTCGACAGTTCATAGCCGAAAGTAGGCTTGTCGCTCAGCCCGGTTCCGCGATTATCAAACAGTATCACCGTGAAACGCTTCGATAGGCCGTCGACGAAACGGCTCGGCCAGGCGCTGGAGCTGAGACGGTAGCCCATAATGAGGACGAGGGGCGGACCAGAACCTCGGACATCGAAAGCGATCTTGATGCCGTTCACGTCGGCTTTCTGCATGATCATCGCTCGGCCCACCAGCCAGCGACCCGCTCTCGCAACTTTGGGCCGACCGTTGCGCGCTTATCTTTCATGTCGAACTCGCCTGTTCGCGCAGCAGGAACTTATGAACCTTGCCGGTCGAAGTTTTGGGTAGCGGACCGAACACCACTGTCTTCGGAACCTTGAAGCGAGCCAAGCGAGCGCGACAAAAAGCAATAAGCTCCGCGTCATCCGGTTGTGCGACCCCCGGCTTGAGCTCGACAAACGCGCAAGGTGTTTCGCCCCATGTCGGATCGGGACGCGCAACGACGGCAGCCAACATGACGGCGGGATGCTGGGTCAGCACTTCCTCGACCTCGAGGCTCGAAATGTTTTCCCCGCCGGAGATGATGATGTCCTTCGATCGATCCTTGATTTCGATGGCGCCATCCTGGTGCCAAACGGCGAGGTCGCCCGAAAGATACCAGCCTTCGACCAGGGTCTTTGCCGTTGCTGTTTCGTTTTTGAGGTAACCTTTCATCACCGTATTGCTGCGGATCATGATCTCGCCGAGGGTCGTGCCATCGCGAGGCACCGGGATCATCGTCTTGGGATCCGCGACTCTGACCTCATCGACCATCGGATAGGCGACACCCTGCCGGGCCATATTGGCGAAACGCCGATCCGGCGGCAGCTCGTTCCACTCGGGTTGGAAGACGCAGGACGTCGCGGGACCATAGGTTTCAGTCGCCCCATAGAGATGGATAACGCGAAAGCCAAGGGCCTCCATTGAGCGGAAGACGGTGGATGGCGGAGCGGCGCCACCGGTCGCAATCGTCACGATATGATCGAACGGAATGCGCTGCTCCGCGGGCGCATGAGCCAGCATGTTGAGTACAATGGGCGCGCCGCACAGATGGGTGACACGATGTTCTGCGATCAGCCGGAAGACCATAACCGGCTCTACCTTGCGGAGACAGACTTGCGTCCCGCCGGCGGCGACCACCGCCCACGGATAGGACCAGCCGCAACAATGGAACATCGGCAGCGTCCAAAGATAAATGCTGTCGAATGCGAGGCCGAGGCTTAGGCCGTTGCCGAGCGCTGACAGGTAAGCGCCGCGATGACTGTAGACGACGCCTTTCGGATCGCCGGTCGTGCCGGACGTATACAGAAGACAGAGTGATTGCCATTCGTCGGTTATTCCCGGCCAGCGAAATGCCGGATCGGCTGCGGCGAGCATTGCTTCGTAATTGTGTTGGCCGAGCGGTGCAACTGTTTGGCCGGGAGCGTCGATATCGATAATGATGATATCTCGGTCAAGCAGCGGCAACGCCTTTTGAACCAGCGCCGCATATTCTCCGTCGACAATCAGAATTTTGGCGTCGCCGTGCTTGAGCGAGAAAGCGATACTGGCTGCGTCGAGGCGGGTATTGAGCGGATTGAGCACGGCGCCAAGCATTGGTACGGCGAAATGCGCTTCAATCATCTCCGGAATATTGGATGCGATGATCGCCACCGTATCAAGGCGCCCGATGCCAAGTGTGGTCAGCGCGGATGCCAGCCGCGTGCAGCGATCGAGCAATTGCTTGTAGGTGTACCGACGTTCGCCATCGACTACCGCTACCTTTTCAGCAAACGAATTTGCGGCGCGGACCAGAAAACTTACCGGCGTCAACGGCACATAGTTGGCCGGAGTCGGATCGAGGCGAGTTTCGAACGGGTGCGTGTCTCTCAACGTCATTGGCATCACCACTTATGTACCGCGCCGACGGCGCTACTTGCGTAACGTCGCGCCATCGATCTTGTGGTCGAGTTCACAGGCTTGAGACCAAATGACCGCCATCGACGACAACTACGCTACCTGTCATGTATGAACCTGCCTTCGAGGCCAACAGGAGAAGAGGCCCTTCCAGTTCTCTCAGTTCTCCAAGCCGCCGTTGCGGCACCCGCTTGATGAGAGCCTGACCGGCGGCGCCGTCGAAGAACTCATCGTTCAGTTCGGTTTCGAAATAGCCTGGCGCGAGTGCGTTGACCCGAATGCCATAGCGCGCCCATTCGAGCGCCAATGCCTTGGTCATCTGAATGACGCCAGCCTTTGAGATCGCATACGGAGCAACTGAGCCGGCAACCCGCAGCCCCAGTATCGAGGCGATGTTGACGATAGAACCCTCAATCTTGTGGGCGACCATTCTCCGCCCCACAGACTGCGCGATCAACCAAACGCCTTTCAAATTAGTGTCGACGATCTTGTCCCATTCCGACTCGTCTTGATCCAGAGCCGGGCGCGTCCCGGTTACACCGGCATTATTGATGACAATTTCAACGGGACCAAAGCGCGCCTCGGCAGCATCCAGTGCAGTCTCGATGCTCCCTGCGGCCGTAACATCCATCACAATACTGTGCGCCTGGCCGTTCGCCGCGCCAATGGCATCGACGGTTTTAGCAAGCGCTTCAGCGCGCCGCGCCGCAACCGTCACTCGCGCGCCTCGCGCAGCAAGGCATTCCGCGAAAAAACGTCCCAAGCCGCTCGATCCGCCGGTGACGATAACGTGCTTTCCGTCAAGCGTGAACGGGTCAATCATCGGTGCCTCCTGCAAACGATCGCTGCGCATTTTACCGAACCTTGCTCCACACCAGGATCGAGCGCCCCATCGTTCCATCCAGATAGCTTTTGTAGGGTGCCGTCGTGATCGTGAGCGTGTCCCCGTCCAGAACGAAGTGCCGGATTTGGTCAGTGCCGGTCCATGCCTGGTTCCACGAGGTGTCGATGTGATGAATAACCACGTTGTCTCCAAGCGAGAACGTGCCGGCATAGGCAACCATGGTACCCAGCAACTGGACGCCTTCTTCGTCGGTCGGCACCACGTCGCGCGGCGCGACGCGATCATCACGGGTGAAGATGGCGTACATCCGGCCATCGGGGGCATAGACGATATATCCTACAGGAGCTTCCCCGAACTGGTTGTGGCGTTGCCCGTCGGACAAGCGCTCGCGCACATAAGAGCGCAGCATCCAGGTTCCGAGCACGGGACAGTCGAGCGGCGGTTTGCCGCGCTTGGCCGATGCCAAGACTTCCTCATCCGTCATCAAGTGACTCTCCTCTTGTTAGCTACGACTCAGTCTGGGCCCGACCCTCAGGGATCCAAATACCCTCCAACCTCAGTGGCCCAACGCTTCAGCGCCGGCCGCCGCAAATGTTGACTTGTCCTCGGGATGGACGAACTGCTTGACCAGCAGCGCAACCCCTGCGATCAGGCCCGGAACGGCCACGGTTGCGAAAATCTGAGCAAAGCTAAGGTTCTCCCGCGCCATCTCGGCGACGAGGAACGAACCGGCAATGCCGCCAAAGCGGCCCAAGCCCAGCATCCAGGCGACCCCCGTCGCGCGCCCGTGCGTCGGATCGTGAAGATTGCCATGGCAGTCAGCACAAAACAGACCGCCACGGTGATGTTGGCGTTGAAGCGGTCCATCAGCCAGCCGGACAGGATCGCCCCGACGCCACCTAGCGGGAACAGGGCGGAAATGAGCGCGGCGGTGCTCGGCGTCATCCCGGCGTCCCTGAATAGGACCGGCATCCAGTTGATCAGCGCGTAGAAGATTACCAGGCCCATGAAATAGGCCACCCAGAGCATCACTGACCCCACCACGTAGGTGCGGGAAAGCACCACGCCGATGCTGCTCTTGCCCTGGAGCGTCGCCGATTTCTCATGCATGACAAACGACGTTGCGTCGGCGACCGAGGCTGAGATGCGGCGCAGTACGTTGCGGATGCGCTCCGCGGGATAGCTTTCGGTGACCATGTAGCGAACCGACTCCGGCAAGAGGAGAAGCAGCAGTAATGCCAGAAGGAGCGGCACGATCCCGCCGAACATCAAGACGCTTCGCCAGCCGAAGTGAGGGATAATCCAAGCCGCGAGAAAGCCGCCGAACGCTGCGCCCGTCGGGAAGCCGCAGAACATGGCATTGGTCAGCGTCGCGCGCCTTCCGTCTGGACAGTACTCGCTCATCAAGGTGACGGCGTTGGGCATGGCAGCGCCAAGTCCGAGGCCGGTAACGAACCGCCACATGACAAGTTCGGTCAGACTGCTCGAGAGCGCGGAGGCCAGACAAGCAACCCCGAAAATCAGCACCGAACCGACCAGCATCGCTTTGCGGCCGAAGCGGTCGGCCAGCGGTCCTGCGGAAAGCGCGCCGAAGGCCAAGCCAAACAGTGCCGCACTCAGGACCGGCGCAAGCGCCGGCCGCTCTACTCCCCATTCGGTGATCAACGATGGAGCGATGTAGCCGATGGCGGCCGTGTCGAACCCGTCAAGCAGGACGATGCAAAAACATAGAGAGAAGATCAGCCACTGAAAGCGTGAGAACGGATGCTCGTTCAGAAAGCTCTGAACGTCGATGCTGCGCGTTGCCGGCATAGTGTTCCTCCTCTAAGTCAACCTCACGCCGAACATGCTGGCGTTACACGTCGATAAAAACGGTCTCTTGGTCGCCTTGCAGATAGATGTCGAAGCTGTAGACGATCTCCGCTCCGCGGGTGCTGCGCGGCGCGATCAAAGTCTGTCGCCGGATCTCGGGCTCGATGAGTTTGAGCACGGGGTCGGCCGCATTCGCAGCCTCCTCGTCGGAGAAATACATCCGGGTGTTGAGCCCGATATTGATACCACGCGCCACGATCCAGAAATTGACGTGTGGGGCCATCGGGCGATGACCGCGGCGGCCGATGACGGAGCCCGGCTTGATGGTTTTGAAGCTGTAACGGCCGCTCTCGAAATCGGAGCCCGCCCGGCCCCAACCCCGGAAATCGCCGTCGATCGGCTTGTCCTGCTGGTCGGCGGGATGGTTGTAGCGACCCTCTGAATTGGCCTGCCAGATTTCCACCAGGACGTCTCTGAGCGGTGCGCCTGCGCCATCGATCACCCGGCCTTCGATGGTGATCCGTTCGCCGGGTGTGTTTGCGCCGACCAGAACGTTGCCGAAATTGTTCTGGAATATGTCAAATCCAGCCTGGTTCGGAATGAGCCCGATATGGACGTAGGGACCAGCCGTCTGTGAAGCCGTTTGCTTGAGATCGTTGTGCGGATTGAACACGGCTTAATTTCCTTGCAGCTTGTTCTCGAACAACGTCGAGCGGCGGCCGCGCAAGACGATGTCGAAGCGGTAGGCCAGCGTGTCGAGCGGCACCGACGCGTTCAGGTCGAGCGGCGCGACCAGCCGGCGCGCCGCAGCCTCGTCCGGGATCATTTTGAACATTGGGTCGTGCGAGAGCAGCGGATCGCCCTCGAAATACATCTGCGTGATCAGGCGCTGCACGAACCCTGTCCCGAACACCGAGAAATGGATGTGCGCGGGCCGCCAGCTGTTGAGGAAATTCCGCCAGGGATAAGGGCCGGGCTTGATAGTCCGGAAGGCGTAACAGCCTTCGGCATCGGAAATGGTGCGGCCGCAACCGCCGAAATTCGGATCGATCGGCGCAAGATAGCGATCGTTCTTGTGCCTGTAGCGTCCGCCCGCATTGGCCTGCCAGAACTCGATCAGCGTGTTCGGGACCGGACGGCCGGTCTCGTCCTTCACATGCCCATGAACGATGATGCGCTCCCCGATCGGCTCTCCATCCTTTGCATAATTGAGGATGAGGTCGTTGTCGGCCGGGCCGATCTCATCGTGGCCGAATAGCGGTCCGGTAACCTCGGACAGCGAATTCTGCAGCGAAAGCAGCGGGCGACGCGGCGAGCGCAACACGCTCGTCTTGTAGTCTGGCGTGAATGCCGGCGGGTGAACGCCGCGATCACGCTGGAAGAACTCGCTCTCCCCATTCGTCATGGTAGACCGCCTCTGTCAAAGCAATTGGAAATCGGTTTCAACTACGCCGTGCCCGGGCGGGGCTGAAAGGGCTGCCCCTGCAACGTCGCTTGAATGGCTTCCCGCAAGCGGCCGTGCTCGCTCGCAGGCCAGTCGGTAACCCGGATATCGGCAAGGACGCGCGCGGGCCGTGCGAAGACCAGAATTCTGTCCCCGACCGCGATCGCCTCTTCGAGCTGATGAGTAATAAGAAGCGCCGTGCTGCCGCACTCGCGGGCGAGCTTGACGAAGGTTTCGCGCAATTCGGCGGCGGTGACCTCGTCGAGGTGACCGAAAGCTTCATCGGCGAGGAGGATCGAAGGCTTCAGGATGAAAGCCCGGGCGATCGCCGCGCGCTGGCGCATGCCACCGGACAGCTCGTGCGGATAGGCATCGATGAACTTCGCGAGACCCAGTCGCTGCAGCCATTCCAGCGCTCTCGCGCGCTGCTCGCTCTCTGGGACGCCCAGAAGTTCGAGCGGTAATTTGACGTTCTCGATGCAACTGCGCCAGGGCAACAGCCGGTCCTGTTGGAATACCGTCGCAATCCGGCCCCGAAACGAACCGAAGTCGCCGTAAGGCGTCTTGCCCCCGATCGAGATGCGGCCCTCGGTCGGGTGATCGAGGCCGATCATGATATCGAAGAACGTGGACTTTCCGCATCCGGTCTGCCCAACGATGGCGACGATCTCGCCGGCCGCGATCGCAAAATCGAGCCGCTCGATTGCCGTGACGTTGCGTCCGGTCGTTGTCTGCCGATAGGTTTTGGTGAGATGCGAAACCTCGACCGCTACGGAATTGCTCATTGACGCCACCTCAAGACACGGGTTTCGAAGCGGCTCAAGAGAGCTTCGAGCACAAACAGGATCACGACCAGAGTAAGGGTCCAGGCGAACACATCCGCGACCGAAAACAGCTCCTGCGCGATCGCAAGCTGATGTCCAATGCCGGTGACCGCGCCGACCAGTTCGGCGATGGTGACAACGCGGATGGCAAGGCTGAGATTGATCTTCCAACTCGTGATGATGCTCGGCATCGAGGCAGGCAGCATCAGCTTGGTGAAGAACTGCCAGGGCGTCGGCCGAAATGATTTCATCATGTCACGCAGCTCTTTGGAGGTGCTGTGCATGCTGTCCAGCAAATCGACGAAGAAAATCGGTCCGCAGGTCACGACGAGTACGAACAGAATCCTGAACTCGACCGATCGGAACCAAAGAATGGCGAAGAGAATCCAGGAAATGACCGGGATCGCCATCAAAAGCCGGACCACTGGCGTCAAATAGCGATCTGCCGACTTCGAGACGTAGCATAGGACGGCAAATCCCGTTCCCAATACGAATGAAACCACCAGCGCAGCCACCACACGCAGCAGCGTGACCGCGACGTCGGCAAAAGTAATCTGCGTCAGACTATTTGCGATCCGGACGAAGCTTGGGAATGCTAGTTGCGGGATACCGATCGTCGGGGCCAGATATGATAGCGCCTGCCAAACGGCCGCTATCACCAGAAGCGATACGATCGCTTCCCGTGGAATCCGCGGCGGCAAGGCGGCGGCTCGCTGTTGGACTGCCGTTGACTCGAGCATGGACGTTCGTTCCTCCAAGCTAAGACGGATATGTCGATCAAGGTGCGTAGATAATTTCCGGATCCGGGCTCTTGCTGACAAATCCGGCCGAAACGGCAAGCTCCATTAATTCCCAAATGCTCTCCCGTTGCGCCCCCCAGGCCGGGTTGACCTCGAACTCCATCTTCTTGTTCAGCGTTGCGGTCTTGAACACTCCGGGAGCAAGCTTGACGGTGTCGACGACAATACGGTCGGCGTCATCGGGATTTGATTTGATGAATTCGACCGTGTCTTTCATCGCCGCGATCAGGCGCGCGACGGAATCGGGAGAACGCTTCAAGAGCTCCTCTCGCGCCGCGATCACCGTCTCCCAACCTTCGCGACCGGTGAGCTCCTTCCAACCTTCTCTGCCGTTGAAAATCACTTGGAGGTCGGGGTTTTCAGAGGCGGTGAGCGTTGCCAGCGGTTCGGCGATCATGGCGGCATCGACCCGCCCGGCAATCAGTTGAGCCTTCGACAACGCAAAATTGGCGCTTACCAGCGTTACGTCCGTGTTGAGCTTCATGCCCAGGCCGCGGGCGCAGATCGCGACGACCTGGTATTGCGAGCCCCCCATATCGATCGCCAGGGTCTTGCCTTTCAGATCGGCCAGTTTTTTCAGAGAGGAATCGCGGGTAAAAATTGAAAGATCCGACAGCTTGAGCCCCGTGGCGATGATCTTCAGCGGAACCGCCTCATTCCGGAGCTTCTGCAGGTTTGTCGGCCCGCCCATGATGACGTCGACGTCACCCGTTGTGAACCCACCGTAGAACGACGCGATCGAAGGATAAAGGCGGATATCGAGCGTGAAGCCGTGCTTGGCGTCAAACTTGTTGGCTTTGAGAATATTCCACATGATCGGGTTGGAGAGCGGACCCGAAATGCTGCCAACAGAGATCTTCAGCTCGTTCTGTGCGTGACTCTCGCCGGAGCCCGCCGCAACGGCGAGCAGTACCAACAACGCTCTTAGATAGCTCCTCATGCCCTCGTCCTTTCGAGTTTTGACGCGGTCTTAAATTCGAATTACGGTCGATCCGACGGTTTGCCGGCTCTCCATCAAGCGATGCGCATCTGCAACGTCTTCAAGCCTGAACGATTGTCCGATCAGCACCCGCAGCCCGTTCTGAATTTCGGAAAAGTAGGCCTCGGCATAGCGCAACAGGCTTTCGCGTGATCGTGTGTAGTGCACGAAGCGCGGCCGGGTGAGATAAAGTGAGCCCTTCGCGCCGAGAGCATTGATGTCAAGCGGCGGCGGATCTCCGGACGCCGAGCCGAAACTGACGAGCGTTCCGCGCAATTCCAGGCTATCGAGCGATGCCTCTAGTGTCGCCTTGCCGACGGAATCGTAGACCACCGTCACCCCGGCACCTTCGGTGATCGAGCGAATGCGATCGGCTACGTTCTCGCGCGAATAGACAATGACATGGTCGCATCCATGAGAATGGGCGTGGACAGACTTGGCCTCGCTTCCAACCGTGCCGATCACCTGGGCGCCGATCTTTTTGGCCCACTGGCAGGCGATGGTGCCAACGCCGCCGGCCGCCGCATGAATCAGAACAAACTGACCAGGCAGAACCGTGAACACGTCATGAAGGAGAAAATACGCAGTGATCCCCTGCTGCAGGGTGGCTGCGGCGACCGCGTCGTCAATTCCGTCCGGCACGGGAACGAGCCGGTCGGCTGCGACGAGGCGAGTGTCTGCGTAACTGCCAGGACTGACGCCGGCGTAAGCCACGCGATCGCCCACGGCGACGGTCTCGATATCGTCTCCGACGGCTTCGACGATACCGGCACCCGCGACACCAAGACCAGTCGGCAGCGGCAAGGGGTAGTGACCCTCGCGGTGATAGATATCGAGATAATTTAGCCCTATCGCGGTATGGCGGACGCGCGCCCTTCCCGGCTGAAGCACCGGAACGGCCTCTTCATGAAGCTCGAGGACGTCAGGCGCCCCAAAGCGTCGAATGCGGACAGTTCGGTTCATCGATTTGCCATCAATTCAATCGACCGCAGTTCAGATCGGATAGTGACGGGGCTCGGTCTGAATCGTCAGCCACCGCAGCTCGGTAAACTCGTTGATGCCCGCATGGCCGCCAAAACGGCCCCAGCCGCTGTCTTTCACGCCCCCGAACGGCACTTGCGGTTCATCATGCACCGTCGCGCTGTTGATGTGGCACATCCCGGTTTCGATCCGTTGCGCCACACGCAGCGCGCGTGCGGTATCGCGGCCGAATACGGCTGCGGACAGCCCGTAGTCGGTATCGTTTGCGATCCTTATTGCGTGCTCTTCGTCCTCCGCCTCGACGACCGCCGCAATGGGCCCAAAAATCTCTTCCTGATAGATCCGCATCTCAGGCGTGACGCCGGTCACCACCGTTGGCTTGAAGGTCGCGCCGTCCGCTTCGCCTCCGGCGTTCACAACCGCGCCTTTCGCGACGGCATCGGCTACCATGTCACTCATTCGTCGAACCGCATCGCGGCTGATCAGCGCGCCGATCTGGGTATCAGGGAGATTGGGATCTCCCACCCGAAGCTGGCGCGCCCGCGCCGCGAGCTTGTCGACGAAGGGTTTTGCGACCGAGCGATCGACAATGATGCGATCGGTCGACATGCAGATCTGGCCCTGATTCATGAATGCGCCGAAACTTGCCGCGCTGGCGGCCTCGTCGAGATCCGCATCCGTCAACACGACAAAGGGCGCCTTGCCGCCGAGTTCGAGCAGCGCCGGCTTGAGGTGGCGCCCCGCAACTTCGGCGATCGCCCGGCCGACATGGCTCGATCCGGTGAAATTGATCCGACGAACGCTCGGATGCGCGATCAGAGTTTCGGTAACGGCGGCGGCGTCTTCACGCGCGCATGATACGATGTTCAGGACACCGGGCGGCAACCCGGCCTCTTCGAAGATTTCTCCAAGCAAATATTGCGCTTGCGGCGCCGTCTCCGACGCCTTGAGAACGACCGCGTTGCCGCAGACCAACGGCACCGCGATCGAGCGCACGGCGAGAATCACAGGGGCGTTCCACGGCGCAATCGCCAGGATCACGCCGACCGGCTGGCGAACCGCCATCGAGAGGCAGCCCGGAACATCGGAGGGAATCGTTTCGCCGATCGCCGAGTACGCCAGCGCCGCGGCCTCCCGCAACATTCCAGCGGCCAGCATGCAGTTGAAATCGCCCCACGGCTTCGGCGAACCGATCTCGGTAGCGACCATTCCGGAAAGTGTCTGGGCGCGCGCGGCGAGAAGATCGGCGGCCTTGGCGAGAACCGCGCGGCGTTGCGCCGGCTTGGCAGCCGCCCACGCCGGAAATGCCGCAGCAGCGGCGTCGACGGCAGCGCGCGCATCGCTTGAGCTGGCAGCCGGCACCTCGCAAAGCTTCTTGCCACTGAAGGGGTCCAATTTGTCGAAGGTGCGCTCTCCTTGTGCAGCTATCCACTTGCCGTTGATGAGCAAATTCAGCTTTTTCATCGAAATCGCTCCTTATGAGATGCGTCTACATATAATCGATTATCGTTGATATACTTAAAATCGATAATCGGTCAAGTATTTTTGCACTTTTTTGTGGCATTGCAGGCCCCGGCCGCCTTCCTGGGAGCGAGCTTCGTCGACTGAATCCATCGAACCGGCCAATTGCAAAGGAGATTCAAGAGCCCCCAGTTGTCGCGCCGCGTGACGTCAACGCGTCGCGAACGAATGTCGTTGTCTTCAGGTCGGTAATGAAGGCCTGCACGAAAGCCGCTGCGAGCGGACGCCCCACAGGAACACCCACGGCCTGCTGTATGCTTGAAAACTGATCGGACAAAATGGAGAGGCCAGGCTGGGCATCGAGATATGAGACTAGAATCTCGCGGACGCCCGCGAGTGCGTCCGACTTCCGGTCAAGAAACATCTGCAACGCTGCCGGCGGCGTTGATGCACGAACAAGCTTGGCGTGCTTTAAGGTGCGGCTGAGATAAAGATCATAAGCCGCATTTTCGGTAACCGCGATGCGCGCATCGGGGTGGTCCAGATCCGCAGTGCTTAGATGTTGGTAGCGATCATGCACGAGATAGGTGCCCTCGAGCGTGAGATAGGGTGGTGAAAAGCTGACTTTTTTTGCCCGCTCCGGCTCAATGGCCAGAAACGCGACATCCCATTCGGCATTTTCCGCAGCGGCGAACACATGCCCGGCTGCATTGTACAAGACGAGCCGCAATGGCAGGTTCAGTCGGCACGCCAGCTCGCGTGCAAGATCAACCGTGACGCCTTTGGGATCACCGCCGTTCTCGCCGGGTTGGGCCAGAACCGAGTTGCCGAGATTGATCGCAGCTCTTAGAGTCCCCGACGGCGCCAGATCGCGCGCCGCGGCCGCGCTGGTTTCGTCGATTTGGCGCATGGTCATGGGCTTTCTCCTACAGTTTTGTCAGAAGATATGACGGTGTCGGCGCGGCCTCGCCTTCACTCGATCAAATCAACTATCGTGATTGAATTGCCGCGCGAGGTTTTCGCCGCCGCGCGCCAAAATCCCGATATCGACGCCGACGGTTCCAAGCTGCATGCACCGCTTCGCAAAGACTGGATCCGGCGTCAGTATGCCGACCGGTTTGCCGCATTTGCCGACGCGACCGATCGCGTCTTCAATGACGGCGACGACCTCCGGGTGGCCGGGGTCTCCGGCATGGTCCAGGCTCGCAGCAAGATCGGCCGGCCCGATAAACACTCCATCAACACCCGCAACGGCGGAGATTCCCTCCAGTTGCGAAAGAGCTTCGGCCGTCTCGATTTGCACGAGCAAACAGAGTTCATCGGCGGCGCGCTTCGCATAATTCCTGATCCGGCCAAATCGAGTGGCGCGCGTGACACCGGAGACGCCCCGCACACCGTCCGGAGGATAGCGCATCGCCGCGACCGCCCGTTCCGCTTCTTCCACGCTTTGCACATAGGGCAGGAGCAGCGTCTGCGCGCCGATGTCGAGGAAGCGCTTGATCAGGACCGTGTCGTTAGCCGCCGGTCGAACAACCGCGGAGACATTGTATGCGGCGACGGCTTGCAGTTGCGGCAAGACGGTAAGCACGTCGCCCGGCGAATGCTCGGTGTCGAACAGCAACCAGTCGAACCCTGCCCCAGCGACGGCCTCGGCCGCATAGCTTCCCGGAAGGCTGCACCACAGGCCGAGCTGATGCTTGCCTTCCGCAAGACCTTGTTTGAACCGATTCTTGTGAAGATCCACGCGCGTACCTCACACAAACGAAATGCCAATAGCGCCGAGCGGACCGTAGTCGGCATGAATGACGTCACCGGCAATGATATCAACAGGACGCGTGAAGGAGCCCGCCAGCACAATCTGACCTTCTTCGAGTTTGCCGCCGACGGCGTGTAGCTTGTTGACGAGCCAGGCAATTCCGGCAGCGGGATGTCCCATGATCGCCGCGGACACACCGGACTCCTCAATAATCCCGTTTTTCGAAAGAGTGGCCCCCACCCAACGAATATCGACGTCCATCGGCCTGATGGTGCGGCCTCCGACAACAATGGCCCCGAACGCGGCGTTGTCCGCAATCGTGTCGACGATCGCGCGGGGCACTTCCGTCCGGTAGTCAATGATCTCGAGCGCAGGCGTCACGAATTCGGTCGCGCGCATCACGTCGAAGACCTGGGCGTTGGGACCCTTGAGCTCATGTCCCATGATGAACGCCAGCTCAACCTCGAGACGGGGCTTGATGAAATCGCTGGCCTTGATTCTCGCGCCATCGCTGTAACGGGCGTCATCGAGAATACGGCCATAGTCCGGCTCGGTCATTTTCGACGCCATCTGCATGGCACGCGAGGTCAGGCCGATCTTGTGACCGATGACGCGCGCACCCTTTGCGATACGTCCCTCCGCCCACAGGTCTTGCACCCGATACGCATCCTCGATCTCCATATCGGGGAAGGTCTTGCTCAATTGCGGTATCGGCTTTCGATCGCGTTCGGCGCGCAGAATGTCTTCGGCTCCACGACGGCGCTGTTCCTCGGTCAACATCGATTTTCTCCGTTTGTCGTATCTGGATGAAATATTCGGACCGTCTCGTGCGGTTTCATTGGATGGGAGGCCGGGGCAGAACCGCCTCACCCGGCTCCATCACGTAGCGATAGTCGAGCGAGTACCAGGGCGCGACGACACTGGCGTCGCAGGGGTGCGCGGTGTCGTGTCGAACGAAATCCCCGACCAGCGCACGCGTGACGCCAAATTGAACATCGGTTTCGATGTGAGGATCGCTTGGATGGTAGACCTGAGAAATGAGAACCTTGAACCCACGCTTGAAGATCAGCGCATGCAGATGAGCCGGACGATAGGGATGCCTGCCCTGCGCCCGCAAAAGGTCTCCCACCACCCCGTCGGTCGGAATGGGATATCCGACCATTTTGACGGTCCGGAACCAAAAGCGCCCGTCTTTGTCGGTCGTGAATTTGCCGCGTAGATTCATCTCCGCCTGTTCGGAATCCTGATTTTCATAGAGACCGACCGGGGAAGCATGCCAGACGTCGACCTCCGCGCCTTCGATCGGAACGCCGGCGCGGTCGACCACCTCCGCGCGGACGAACAGGGGCATGCCGGGTGTATCCGATCGGACGATCGTGCCGCCGTTGGCGACACGAGGCGAATTCAATCGCCAGAACGGCCCCAGCAGCGATTGCGACGTCTCGGTCTGTCCATTGTCACCGTTGTTCAAAAGGCAAACGAGGGATGAGACCCCAAGCGAGCCGGCCATCAGTACGGCCTCATTGTGCGACTCGTTCGACTGCCGGCCGAGCTGATTGATCATGTCAGTGGCCGCGCGAAATTCGTCCTCGGTCAACCGCACCTCGCGCACGAAAGCATGCAGATGCCTGACAAGCGCGATCAATATCTCCCGGAGGCGAGGATCACGGGTGCACGCCATCGCCTCGATCACTGCCGGCGTGATGTCCTGTTCGCGTTTGAGTACCATTCGGTCGTCTCCTGGGACGCACTCCGTTAAAGAAAATCGATTATCTTGTCAATAAGCGATTTATAGATGGCAAAAATCGCCTTCCTCTGCTATAATTGCTATGGAATCAGCGAGGTGGGTTTGAAAAACTGTGGGAACGGCCTTCCCGTTGCCATGCTTCAAACTAAATAATCGTGGATCGGAGCAAAAAACGATGTATTCCTATGACGCTTGCGGCAGAGCGGGGCCGGCTATTCAGTCAAGTATCCCGTTGGAAGCGCAGGATGACCCCGTTCGCGGACTGAATTGATGCTTTCGCCACTCGACGATACGTTTGACGACGCGAAAAACACGCTTGCTTCGCATCTGGTGGACAGACTGCGGGAGGAGATCCTTTCGGGCAATCTGGCGCCAGGCTCGAAGATCAATGTCGAAAGCATCCGGAGGAACTTCGGTGTCAGCCTCAGTCCGCTGCGCGAGGCGTTGGCACGCTTGATTGCTGTCGGGCTGGTCGAATTGCACGACAACAAGGGATATTCGGTCGCGCCGACTTCCCTATCAAATTTGGGCGAGATTACCCGGCTTCGCCAGGACGATGCGAAGTCGCTGGATGCCTGGGAGCGGGCCCACCGGCAATTCCATCTGACCTTGATCGCCGGCAGCAACATGCCGATGTTGCTCAATTTCTGCGACGTCCTGCACAACCTGAATGATCGCTATCGCCGCATTTTTCTCGTCAAGCGCGGGGGTGACCGCAACGTGGAGGCCGAGCACAGCGAGATCGCCCAGGCCGCCGTCGCACGCGACAGCGCTTTCGCATGCGAGAAGCTGCGCGAACACATTCAGCGCACCGGAACCAATCTCAAGCTGATCCTGTCAAATCAGATCCCCGCCTGATTGATCGGAATCCTATTCATCGCCCTCGATTGGGCGGCCTCGCCACTCGCTCCCGCTTATCGCATGGTCGGCATCACAAAGTCGGCGCCTGCCCGGATCCCGGCGGGCCAACGGCTCGTGATCGTCTTCAATCTGGTGTAAAAGCGGACGCCTTCCGGTCCGTGCATGTGGTGATCGCCGAACAACGAGGACTTCCAGCCTCCGAACGAGTGGAAAGCCATCGGCACGGGAATTGGTACATTAATTCCGACCATGCCGACCTTGATGCCGTGCGCGAATTCCCGGGCGGCATCGCCGTCGCGGGTGAAGATCGAGGTGCCGTTTCCGAACTCGTGGTCGTTGATCATGCGCGCCGCCGTTTCATAGTCGGAAGCCCGCACAATTGCTAGGACAGGCCCAAAGATCTCTTTCCTTGTAGATTTTCATGCCGGTGGAAACTCGATCGAACAGGGTGCCACCGATGAAATAGCCGTTCTCATACCCCTGCATCTTGAAGCCACGCCCGTCGACGACAAGCTTGGCCCCCTCTTTCACCCCTGCTTCGATATAGCCGAGCACTTTTTCAAGGTGAGGCTTGGTGACCAAAGGACCCATTTCAGCCTCTGGATCCGTTCCCGGCCCGATCTTGAGGGCGCGCACTTTTGGCTCGAGTTTCGCGATCAATGCGTCAGCCGTGGCGTCCCCTATCGGAACCGCGACCGAGATTGCCATGCAGCGCTCGCCGGCAGATCCATATGCGGCACCCATAAGAGCATCGGCAGCTTTATCCAGATCGGCGTCAGGCATGACGATCATGTGATTCTTGGCGCCGCCGAGGGCTTGGCAACGCTTTCCGGTCCTGGCCGCGGTTTCGTAGATATAGCGGGCGATGGGTGTCGAACCGACAAAGCTGATTGCCGAGATATCGGGGTGATGGAGGATGGCGTCGACCGTCTCCTTGTCGCCCTGCACAACGTTGAACACTCCGTCTGGAAGACCGGCATTGGCCAGCCATGCGGCCATCAGCAACGAGGCCGAGGGCGCCCGCTCCGATGGCTTGAGGATAAAGGTATTTCCGCACACGAGAGCGACCGGAAACATCCACATCGGGACCATGGCCGGAAAATTGAATGGGGTGATGCCGGCCACCACGCCCAACGGTTGGCGAAATGCGTGGCTGTCGACGCCTGTTCCGACATTCTCCGTGACTTCGCCTTTGAGAAGTTGCGGAGCACCCGTGGCGAATTCTATTACCTCGATGCCTCTGAGAATCTCGCCCTTGGCATCGGAATGAACCTTGCCGTGTTCAGCGGTTATAATTTCAGCAAGCTCATCGATGCGATCCTCAACAATGCGCAAAAAACGATTGAGAATGCGAGCCCTTCGCAAGGGCGTGCAAGCCGCCCAGGTCGATGCTGCCTGATTTGCCGCAGTCACGGCTTGATTGACTTGCGCCACTCCCGCGATCGCTACTAAGCCGCTTTGTTCGCCCGTTGCCGGATTGAATACGAACGAGGCCCGGCCGCCTTGTCCGGCGACGCGCTTACCACCTATAAAATGCGGGATTTCGCGAACCATCATAGACTCCGTTTTTCGATCTGATACACAGACTATGAGGTCCAGAAAACTGCACATCAACGCGCAATATTGCGCTTTCGATGTGCATAAATTAACATCGAAGAATGAACTGGGAGCGCGTCAGAGTTTTTTTGGAGGTCGCTCGTACGGGTCAAATTCTGGGCGCGGCAAAGCGCCTGGGGGTCAACCACGCCACGGTTGCACGACAGCTTACGGCGCTTGAAGCAGAGCTGAGGACGAAGCTCGTAGATCGAAACACGCTCGGATGTTCGTTGACCGGCTCTGGTCAAGCGCTTGTCGCAGCTGCGGAGCGAGCCGAGTCCGAATTCTTAAAAGTGGGTTCTCAGCTAATGGGGACATCCGACGCGATCACCGGCACAGTCCGAGTAGGTGCGCCCGATGGTCGGGGGAATTACTTCTTGGCCGAGCATCTCGGCGCTCTAGCCGCTCGACATCCTGAATTAATTATTCAACTCGTCCCGCTTCCTCGAACGTTTTCGCTTTCGCGGCGCGAGGCCGACGTCGCGATCACGCTGGATAGGCCCAAACAGGGGCGTCTGATCGTAACGAAACTGACCGACTACACATTGAGAGTCTATGCAGCGGACAGCTATCTGCGGCGCCATGGCCCGATCAGACAACAGAGCGATCTAGCCGACCATCTGTTTATCACTCACGTCGAGGATTTCGTTTACAGCCGCGCGCTCGACTATGCTGCAACGCTCGGAAAAGTGATGAACCGACGATATGAATGCGGGAGCGTCATCGCACAGATCGAAGCCGTGCGCACCGGGCATGGGGTCGGAATCCTGCACGATTACGCCGCGCACCGATATCCGGAACTAAAACGCCTGCTTCGTCAGCTTCGTTTTGTTCGTAGTTACTGGCTCGTTTCGCACGCCGATACTCACGACACGCGAAGGGTTGCTGAAGTGCATGGATATATCGTTTCCCAAGTGCGAGCCGCCCGTCGACAATTCGGCGCAGGCCAATCAAATTGAGTTCGGCGATTGACAATTTATCTCGGTCGTCGGCAAGTCTGGGGCAACGCATGTTGGAGAGCTGCGAAAGCCTGAAACTTTCTCTGCGGCGGTAACGTTGACCGGTTAGGTTAAGAGGCAAGTCTCGTTGCGCCGTGGCGACTAGCCGCTATCTTCGCGCAATGAATGCAAATTTTTGTTCTGTTTTAATGATTGATCGCTATGAAAAGACCGCGTGAAGATTTGACCGAGGTTGTTTGCCCCACGTGCGGTGGCACGGGGTTCCTCAAGGTCGAGCAGCCAACGCAACCGGGCCGCAAAGTCTATCCTCCGAAATGCGCGCAATGTCTCGGCAAAGGTCGGGTAAAGAAGCCAGCCGCAACGTCAGTTGGGATCGCTCCGAGGTGGCCATCAATGCGGGCTTCGACATCGATATGACCACCGGCAAAGCCTTGGCGCGGCGACAAGTAAGGCTGCCTCAACTGGAGATTAAGCAGACAAGACCGAAAGGGAGGGATTGCCGCGTAGCTTTCAGAAATCCAATAAAATGAACAACTTCTCGCTCGCCCGAGGACGCTGTGTGTACCAATCCCCAAAGTCGAGCGATTTCCGTCCGTCACCGCACCAGATTCGGGGCGCCGATCTTAATGGCCGGCTATAGTCGGCCGCAACGATCCGTGCCCCTGCGGCTCAGCAAAGAAATACAAACGCTGTTGCGGTCGCGCCTAACTGCAAGCCCCATTGATCCGTGGAGTCAAAACGCCGCTTACGCTTAAGCCGTTGTCACGTCGGCTGTCAGCGGTAGACCGGACATCGGTGCGCGCTCGCCTCCACCACCGCTTATGTGAAGATGCTATGAGGCGGACGGAGGCCCGCCGAAATGTTCCCGCACTCTCCTTCATCCAGACTTTGCAATCGAAGGAGATTATCAAATGGACCAGACATCCTCCTCTGCGATTTCTACGAACACTCTTCACTGCGCGTTGGAGCTGAGCAGGAACAGCTGGCTTTTGGCGATCCAGTTTCCGGATCGGGAGCAGCCGAGCCTTTATCCAATCGAAGGCGGAAACACGGAAAAGCTGATGGCGAAGCTTACTGCAGCCCGGGACTGCTGGGCCAAGGTGAGCGGTTTGCCGCCGGCAATCACCTTGTGCTACGAAGTAGGCTATGACGCGTTCTGGCTGGGTGTGGGCTTTAACAGGATCTCGCAGCCCTTTCTTTCGAAATAGGCTTCAGCTTCCGGTGATAGGTGCACGTTGCCCATCTGACCCGAGCCAATGACGACCTGGTCGCACCCTTTCTCGAAGAGAAATTCTGCCTCGACTTTTGAAAGCACATGCGAGGTACCATAGAAGTTCTTTGATAACTTCTTTTTCCGCTTCACAACTTCGCCGGAAAGGCGAATGACCACGTCGTGCTCATACGTCTTTCCATCAATCGTAATCGCGCCAAATGTGGTGCTCTCAATCCTCATCGCGACCTCCTTTTCATCAGACTCCCGCTCCAACACGCAGCGATGAGGCGCCTCGAAGCCGGCATCATCGTCGCTCAAGAGCGTTCCAGTTACCGGATTGGGGCGGAAGGTGGTGTTGGAGCGAATGTCGTCCATGCATTGCCCCGCGGCGTGCTCAGGCACCCCTATTCCTCTATTCAGGCGCGTGCCGCAGTCAGCGGTAACGGCCGCGAGTCAGCCCATCAGCAGCTTGCCAGTCACCTCGCGTCCCATCGTCGTGATCTGATCTTTAGTCAGGCCGGCCTTCATCAGGTCAGTGACGAACAGTTGCAGCCCGTCGGCCGGGCTCGGATTGCCAGTCTGACCGAGATCGGTCGCGAGAATGGAGTTTTCTGCGCCAACTTCCTTCACTGCGGCGGCAGTCTCCTCGACTTTCACTCGCCGCCAGTGCCGCATCCACTCCAAATGCGCCTCCGGTCCCATCAGTGGACCCATCGCGCAGCCCGCCTCGATGACAGCGAGGGCCTCGCTTGGCGATAGATGCCCGGTCTGAACGACGAGCTTCTGCTCGGCGCAGATTTTGAGTACCTCCCGCACTGCCGGAAGAACCTTTCCGTTAGCGTCGAGCACCTTGATACCTTCCGGCGCGTCCTTGAAATGCTTGACATGGTTGTCGGCATCGAAGGTGGGGAACCACACGACGCGGCCGAAGCCACCCTGCATGCGCCACATCCAGTTAACGGCATCCGGATTTATTCCGCCGACCGGTGAATAAAGGACGACTCCGCCGAATACTTTGAGGCCGGCAACGTGCTTGCGCGCGAACCAAGCCCGGTCCGCAGTCGGCACGACGTGATTTTTGAGAACGAGCGACTCCAGCCCGCGATCTTTATAGAGGGTCGCGACCTCTCGCGGGGGCCGACAACTGTCGCCAGCCCCGCACCGCCGACGATCGCAACCCCAGCTTTGAGCAACGCGCGTCGAGTTGCATGACACTGCTGCATATGGCCGTCATGGGTGCAGCCAACGTGGATCCCCCCGGGCACAGGCGGCCTTCCGCAGCTATCCGTGAGTTTCCATCTCGGGATATAGGACCAGCTCATTGTGATCCTCCGTTGCTTTCACTAACGCGTTCCGCGCTGCGGGAGCTGCGCGAGCCCGCGAAGTGTAAATGCTGGCAGCGTAAGCAAAGGAACGACGCCGGATTGCCAGTCAAAATGCCTGCCGACGGCACGATCGCTGCCCGCTCCGCCACGAAGATATCGGCATGTCCCGCTTCAAGGGCAGCCGGCGAGATTGTACAATCTTTCTCGCCCGTTTGAAGGCGTCTCGTTGTCCTCAATGGGCCTGCGACGACTTAGCGCGTCATGGAAGACGAAGTTCCGCTTGAGGAACTTCGTTCGCGCTGCCCGCGGAAGCGGTCGTGACGGGTGGCCAGTTATTGCAATAGCCTGGCTAGGCGTGCGGCGGGTGCACCGCCCTATGCCCTTGAAAGTTGCCAATGCGAGCAGAAGACGTTGAGGCTTTGCGTAAAGACATGCTCGCGGTCATCGCCGCCAGCGCCTTTGCGCTGCGTGACACGATCGGCAAGAGTGCCTTTGACGAACGCGTCATGACGGCCATGGGCAAGGTGCCGCGGCATGAGTTTGTGCCAATCGAATTTCAGCCGTACGCGTATGCCAATATTCCGCTTCCAATCGGCTTCGAAAAGACGATCTCGCAGCCATTTGTCGTCGCCTTAATGACCGATCTGCTCGACATCAAGGCCGACGACAGCGTTCTCGAAATCGGTACCGGTCTTGGCTATCAGGCCGCCATCCTCGCGCAGCTGGCCCGCAAGGTATACTCCGTTGAAATCATCGAAGAGCTTGGCCAGAAGGCGAAACAATGGCTCCGGCAGCAGGGCTGCAGCAATGTCGAACTCAAGATTGCGAATGGCTATCACGGTTGGTCAGAGCACGCCCCCTTTGACAAGGTGATCGTGACGGCCGCTCCCGATCTCATTCCTCCTCCGCTGATCCACCAATTGAAAGCGGGTGGGAAAATGGT
>WNFI01037122.1_pt1 | contig 21995 bp, 19 predicted proteins | sample 5400471 | NCBI WGS metagenome assembly WNFI01 (sample SAMN13153348, study PRJNA577476) | soil metagenome | isolation source: 100 cm saprolite on Douglas fir-dominated hillslope | place: USA:California | collected 2013-09-17
GTCCGGTCGCCGACATGAGCCAGCCTGGGGTACTCGTGACCGCCGAAGTTGCGCTGGCTGATCTTGCCGTCCTTGGTGCGGTCGAAGAGGGCGCCCCAGGCCTCGAGCTCCCAGACCCGGTCCGGCGCCTCCTTGGCGTGCAGTTCGGCCATCCGCCAGTTATTCAGGAACTTGCCGCCGCGCATGGTGTCGCGGAAGTGCACCATCCAGTTGTCGTTCGGGTTCACGTTGCCCATGGCGGCCGCGCAGCCGCCCTCGGCCATGACCGTGTGCGCCTTTCCGAACAGTGACTTGGAGATGACGGCGGTCCGCTTGCCTGCCAGGCGCGCCTCGATCGCCGCCCGCAGCCCTGAGCCGCCGGCGCCGATCACTACGACGTCGTAGGGGAGTCTTTCGATATCAGCCATGACAGATTCGGTACCTGCCTTGAGTCTAGAAGAACCGCGGGTCCGTAATGGCGCCGCTGGCCACCAGCCGGATGTACAGGTCGGTCAAAAGCACGAAGCCGAGCGAGATCCACGCGAACTCCATATGCCTGGCGTTCAGCTTCGAGACGATCGTCCACGCCTTGTACCTGACCGGGTGCCTGGAGAAGTGCTTCAGCCTGCCGCCGGTGACATGGCGGCAGGCGTGACAGGACAGCGAGTAAAGCCACAGCAGCGTCGCGTTGACGATCAGCACGAGCGTGCCGAGCCCCATATGCCCCCAATGTCCCCCATGGTCTTTGAACGCCAGAACGGCGTCGACGGTGAGGACGACATTGAAGATCAGCGCGATCCAGAAGAAGTAGCGGTGCACGTTCTGCAGCACCAGCGGGAACCTGGTCTCGCCGGTGTACTTGGCGTGCGGCTCGCGGACCCCGCATGCGGGCGGGGCCTGCCAAAAGGCCCGGTAATAGGCCTTGCGGTAGTAGTAGCAGGTGAACCGGAAGCCCATCGGGCCGCCGATGATGATGATCGCAGGGGTGAGCGCGCTCAGCCACGGGATCCAGTTAAAGCCGGAGCCGGCTTGGCAGGTGGTCGCCAGGCACGGCGAGTAGAGCGGGGAGATGTAAGGCGCCCAGAAGTAATCCCTATTGACCAGCGATGCCCAGGTCAGGTAGATCACGACGATCGCCAGGAAGATGGCGGTGATCGCCGGCTGGCGCCACCACGGATCCCGGCGCAGCGTTTTGCCGGGGATCTGCGCCCTTGTCTTCGCCGGCGCCTGCGTTACCTGCGTCATCGACGCCTCCGCACTGCAGCTGAAGCTGATCGTCCAGTGTCATCACACAGTGTCATCACACTGGGTCATCGCCCCGGCGCGCTTGCTGCCGTCCCCGCGCCGCGGGTGGCGCAGCGCTGCCCGCGTTGCCCACAGAACCTTATTCCAACCGTAATAGTCACGCGGACCTGGGTGTAACTTCTGCCGGTGTGACACTCGCTACACCTGCGCCCTAGTTGTTCGCAAACGTCGTTTCCGGGCGCGGCGCAGCCCCGCTCGGCAGGCCCAAGGCCCTGCGCAGGAAGTCGACCTGGAGCAGCAGCAGGTTCTCTGCCACCACTTCCTGAGATGCCATGTGCGTCACGCCCGACAGCGGCAGCACCTGGTGTGGCCGGCCCGCGGCCAGCAGGGCCGATGACAGCCGGAGCGTGTGCGCGACGGCGACGTTGTCATCGGCCAGGCCGTGGATGATCATCAGCGGCCTTGAGAGTTTGTGCGCGTCGGCGATCAGCGAGGAGCGCTCGTAGGCGGCCCCGTCGTGGTCAGGCTGCCCCAGGTAACGCTCGGTGTAGTGGGTGTCGTAGAGCCGCCAGTCGGTGACCGGGGCGCCCGCGATCGCGGCGTGGAACACGTCCGGCCGGCGCAGGACCGCCAGCGCGGCGAGGTATCCGCCGAAGGACCAGCCCCTGATCGCCACCTTGGACAGATCGAGGTCGCCGTTGCCGTCTGCGACGGCCGCCAGTGCGTCGACCTGATCCTCCAGTACCGGGCTGGCCAGGTCACCGGCCACGGCCCGCTCCCACTGCGGGCCCCGGCCAGGCGTGCCCCTGCCGTCGGCAACCACGACAGCAAAGCCCTGATCGGCGAACCACTGCGAGGTCAGGTAGGCATCGGCCGAGGCCAGGACGCGCTGGGCATGCGGCCCGCCATAAGGGTCCATCAGGACCGGCAGTTTGGCCGAGCCTGGTTCGTGCCACGACGGCAGCAGCAGCGCGGTCCTGAGCTCCCTGCGCCCGGCCCGCAGCAGCTCCACGCGCAGCCCGGGCAGCACAGGACGCTCGGCCAGCGACGCGATCGTCCCCGCGCGCGCCTGGTCGCGGGCGCCCTGTTCACTGGTGCCGCGCTCGCGGCCGCCCTGTTGGCTCGCGCCGCGCTCGCGGCCGCCCTGTTCACTGGCGCCTTGCTCGGCGTCACTGGACTGATCGCGCAGGATCGTGACGGTCAGCCCGGGCCCAGCCGTCGACCGGCTGGTGAGCACTGTCGTGCCGCCTCTGCGGACTGCGCCATGCACGCCACCGGCCACCGAGACCATCCTCAGCCCGTCGGGCCCGTAAGCCCATACTCCGATCTCCGCGGAATCGCCGTCCGAGGCCGACAGCAGCACGGTATCGCCGTCCACCGACAAAACGCGCCGTACCTGCAGATCCGGCGGCGTGACAGGCTTGGCGGCGCCGTCGGCCAGCTCCCGTTCCTCCGCCACGAGCAGCCGCCGCGCGCCATCGCAGTCGGCGGTCCAGGCGATCCTGCCGTCCCCTAGCCTGGCGGGAACGCCGGGCACGATGTCCAGCCAGCAATCGTCCCGGTCTTCACGCAGCACCGTCGTGTCGCCAGTCTGCGCATCGACGCTGAGCAACTGCACCCGGCGCTGGTCCCTGGACTGCACGACGATCAGCCGCGCGCCGGAATCCCAGCTCACCGTGATCAGGTACGGGTAAGCCTCCGAATCCCATCGCACCGGGACACTGCTGCCGTCCAGATTGACGATCAGCAGCTCAACAAGGGCGTTCGGCGTACCCGCTGCCGGATAGCTGACCTCGGCGGGCTGGCGGTCAGGATTCGCTGGGTCGGCGATATGCCAGCGGTTGACGGCTGAGTTGTCCACCCGGGCAGCTAGGAGGGCCGTCCCGTCTGGCGCCCACCAGTAGCCGCGCATCCGGCCCATTTCCTCGGCCGCGACGAACTCGGCCAGGCCGTAGCTAACTTGCTGGGTGTCGCCAGGCCCGATCAGTTCGAAGTCGGTGCCGCTGTGCAGGTCGGCGATCCGCAGCGCACGGTCGCAGACGTAGGCGACCCGCCGGCCAGCTGGATCCGGCCGCGGATCGATGGCAGGGGATTGGGCGACTGCCTGCCGAGGACCCTCGCTCGCGCCGGTCAGGTCCGTCGTATAGACCTGGCCGGCAATGGCGAAGGCGGCCATGGTGAAGCCAGCATCGGTCGCAAATGCCACGACACCGCCGGCCTGCTCTCGGGATCTCTCCCTGCGGGCCCGTTCTGCCTCTGGCTCGTCCTTTCCGGCACCGATCGCGACGGGATCGACGACCAGACGCTCAGGCCAGGCCTCTTGACCGCCTGGGTTCTGCTGATCGTCTTGCAGGTCGAGCACCCACAGGCAGGTGACCGGATCGCTGCCGCCTTTGCTGCGCAGGAAGGCGATCCGGCTGCCGTCGGAGGAGATCTCGAACGAGCGCGGGGCACCGAGGCTGAAGTTCCGGGTCCTGGCTTGCTGGCGCGGGAAGGTGTCGGTCATGACAGTAGATCCTGCCAGCCCGCGCCGGTGCCGGCGGTGGGAGCATCGTCTGGTTATCCTCACCGCATGGATCTGACCGACGACAGACGGCTGATGCTGGTGCATGCCCACCCCGACGACGAGTCGATCGGGACCGGCGCCACGATGGCCAAGTACGCGGCGCAGGGTGCCGGCGTCACGCTGGTCACCTGCACGCTGGGCGAGCTCGGCGAGATCATTCCGCCGGACCTGGCCGATCTGGCCTGGGACAGGGAGAACAGGCTCGGCGAGCATAGGATCAGCGAGCTGGCCGCAGCCTGCGCGGCGCTCGGCGTCAGCGATCACCGGTTCCTCGGCGGGCCAGGCCACTGGCACGACTCGGGGATGATGGGCACGCCGTCGAACGACTGGGACGGCGCGTTCTGGCGCGCCGACGTGGACGAGGCGGCCGGAGTCCTGCTCGAGGTCATCAAGGACGTGCGGCCCCAGGTGCTCGTGACCTATGACTCGAACGGCTTCTACGGCCACCCCGATCACATCCAGGCGCACCGGGTGGCGTGGCGGGCCTTCGAGATGGCCGACGGGCTGGTGCGCAAGTTCTACGCCACGGCCGTTCCCAAGTCGGTGCTCGCCGCGGGCATGAAGATGATGCGGGAAGCGGGGGCCGGCCAGGCCACAGTGCCGGCCGGATCGGAGTTCCTGGCGGTCGACTCCGTTGATGAGCTGCCGTTCGGGGTGCCTGATGAGCAGGTCACCACCGAGATCGACGCGCGGGACTACCTCGACGCCAAGCTCGCCGCGATGCGTGCGCATGCCAGCCAGATCGCGGTCGACAGCCCGTTCTTCGCCCTGTCAGACCGGGTTGGCCAGCGTGCCTTCGGCCTCGAGCACTACACGCTGCTGGCCGGACCGCGCGGTCCTGGGGCCGGAAGTCATGGCTGGGAGACTGACCTGTTCGCTGGGATTGACTAGCCTCCAACCGTGAGCCGTGGCCTGACGACAGTCACCTATCTCGCCCTGTTCGGATTCGGGATCGCCCAGGGAGTGCTCGGCGCTTTCCTCTACGGCGTAGGGCCAGCCCCGCTCGCCGCAGTGGGTTTCGACCTGGCCATCCTTGCTACCTGCCTGCTCGGGGCGTGGGGAACCCAGCATGCGCTCGGCGGGTTCATCCCGGCGGTCGGCTGGTTCATCGCGACGTTCGTCCTCGCGAGCGGCACCAGCGGCGGGAGCGTGATCGTGACGGCCAGCAGCGCGGGGGAGTGGTTCCTGTTCGGCGGCGCGGTCAGCGCGATGATCGGCGTGGTGGGTGGCTTTACGCTGTGGGCAAGGCGCAAGCCGGCGGGCGGCCCTCGGTGACTGACACCTAGCCGACCGTCTGCGCGGTTGGCGCGTTCGGTGCGCCCGGCGCGGCCGGAGAGAGCCCGACCCGGGCGGCCTGGGCCGGCGGGATCCCGAACTGCACCGGTGATGCGGGCTGGCTGATCTGGATCCCGGCCGAGATGGCCTGGGCCGCCATCGGCACGATGGCGCCGGCCAGCAGGAGCGCGCCATGCCGCATCGGGCGCCACGCGCCGGCCGCGATGACGACGGCGACGAGCGCGACCATCACGGCGACGTCTCCCGCGATCACCAGTCCGGGGTTTGCGAAGGCGTTGCCCGCGGTCAGCGTCTGGGATGTGCCGGCCGCGGTCCGCAGCGTGAATCTGTCCCAGGCGGGAGCGAACGCGATGGCCGTGCCCAGAGCGGCAGCCGCCGCGAGGCCCAGCGTCAATGCGCTCTCCAGGGTCGCTGGCCTGCCCGGTGATGCGGCGCGGCCGCGACGGATAGCGAGCACCGAGCCGGCCGCGCACGCGCCCCAGCCGATCAGGCTGAGCAGCAGCCCGGCGGCCACGGGCCCGCCGCCGGAGATGGCCGTGCCAGCATCGGCCACGAACAGGCCGAGCGTGACGATGCTGGTCCCGGTGGCCAGGAGCGCTCCGGCCCGCTGCCGGGTTCCGCCAAGGACGATGAGAACGGCGCTGGCAGCCCAGACGGCAAGATAGATCGCGTGCGGCACGAGGTCGGCTGCCTGCTGAGCGAGGCTGGTTCCGCCGAAATAGCCGGGGAACAGGCCCGCGATCCCGGCCGCCACGCCGATCGCGAGGAGCACGGACGCGACGATGGCCCGCCGGTCGGCCCGACCCGGCGCATTCTGATCGGCTGGCAGATCCGGGCTGGGTGGCTGGCCCGGGCCGGAGCTCTGGCCGACTGGTCGGATCGCGCGCCGTGACTCGATCTCGCTGAACCTGGACCAGGCGGCCCGCCAGCCTTCGGCCGTCTCCGGCCACCACTCGATCGGCTGGAACCGCGCCGCCCCCGCCGGCCAGATCCCGTAGAAGCCGGGTCCCCGCCCGATCTCATACCTGGCTCCGCGATGCGAGACGATCACGTTGTCCTGCACGGTTCCGGCCCCCTCCTGCATGCGGGCGATCGCCTGTTCCAGGCTCATCTGCGCGATCTCGGAGCCGGACAGGCGCAGGCGAGTTACCAGCAGGTGCGCGAGTTCGGCGGGGAGTGCCGCCGAGGTAGCCTCAGGTTCCCCGCGATTCGGCTCAATGCCGTCGCGAGCACACGCCCAGAAGGTCTCCTCGTCCACGGTTAGCCTAGCTGGTCGCGCAGAATGTGATTCCAGATGTTCGCCCCGTAGGTTGGACGCAAGCTCAAGCCTTCCTGACGCCAGCTTCCGAACGCATGTCCGGATATGACGCCCTCGGGCGACGGCTACTGCGGCAACTGGCGTACGAATGCTGTGGCCAGGCCCGCGATTGTGTCAGGCGGCAACGCGCCGGCCAATGAACGCTGAGCCAATGCAACGCCCGGACCGCGGACGCGTCCGAATTGATCCACGAGCAGGGCAATTCCGGTCCGCGCCGTATCAGCGATTCGCGGGTCATCGTGGCGGATGAGGTCGGAGAAAGTAGCTGCAACCTTGGTGGCATCACACGTGCGCATGAGGCGCATCACGTCGCCCGCGTCCTTATCGGCCGCGCGGCTGGGATTTGGATCTGCGGCGCGGTCCCGGATTTTGTACGCCTTGGCGACAAGAAGCGCCGCAGGCCCTGCTACCTTCATGCGGACGGACCGGTCGTCTTCAGGCTCTATGCTCTGGACCACCATGGGATCGTTGTCGACGGTGACCAGTTCTAGGCCGTCGACCTTTCTGGCCGACATCTTGTCGTGGGGCGGGATATTCACCGACCGCCTTCGAGGAGCCGTCCCCGCAAACCTGCCCGGAACGAGCAGGTCCACTGGGATGGATTGAGGGGTCCCGCCGACGATAACCTGGCTGAACCAGGTGCCAGGCTGCGGGCGAGGCTGGTCTAGGCCCAGCTCAAATCCTGCGGTGCGCATCGCGTCCTCGATCCGCGGATCGTGACCAAGCAGGCTCAGGTCAATCCCGAGATCGGCGTCCGCCGTGAAAACAGCGATGGACAGGCCGGCGTCGGCAGAGCGCAAGTAGACCGCCTGTGCTCCGACGAGGATCATCGCGTCTAAATGACCCGCGAGCGCATCGGCGGCGTCCAGTAGTACGCGCCTGGCCACGCCGTAGAGCTCTTGCTGGTCGGCGCTTGGACGCACCTTGGACATGGCCCGCTCCTGTGTTTGAGATCAGATCTGCCCAGCCAGGCTGGCTATCCCGCTAATGAGTCGTTGAGCTCGCTAAGGCTTCGGGCGCGCCACTGGCTCTCTCGCTGCGCCATGTAGGCCAGCACCGCCTCACCTTCTGCGGGCATCCGGCCGGTTCCGCCCAGGCAGTCGATGACGAGCTGGCTGAGCGCCACGTGGGGGATCCCGTTCACCAGCCTGGGGCGGTCGAAGACGATCGAGTTGGTGGCGCGCAACAACACGACGTCGGCACCGGTGGCAGCGCGGAGCAGCCCCAGAATAGCGGCAATGCGGTCCAAAGCGTTGACTTGCCGCGTGTCGGGCGGGACGTAAAGCATGAGCTGGCCACCGACCGCGGTGGCCGGGGCTATCTCCCGCGCGGCGAATGTGCCGGTGACAGCCACGTTGCCTATCTCCTGCACCTGGTCCCAGTGCAGCAGCAGAAGATCAATGGCTGCCTCCGGCCCCCGGGGTGCGATCAAAGAGACGGAGGGATTCACCTTGAGTAGGTCGTACTGCGAGGCTCGCAGGCGTAGCAAATCCTGCCAGTCCACGTCGACAATCACGCGGCCTTCGCGGGTGACGAGTGTCTCCTCTTCCAGAGCATCGAGAAGGCGAGAGATGTAGGACAGGCTCACTCCCGATGCGCTTGCAAGCTCCGTGGCGCGATAAGGCGGCATGGCGTCTGCGAGAACCCGGACGAACTGCCCCGCCCGGTGGCCACGCAGGAGCTGGGATGGCCGCCGCGCGGTGCGCCAAGGGTCTTGTTGGGCGCCTTGCGTTCGGATCACTATGCCCTGCAGCCGGAGAGAGATGTTCCCGGTCAAGTCCAGGTAGCCATAGCCGAGCTCTTCGAGCGCTTGGCGCGTTCTGGGACTCAGCCACGGGGCGATCACGAGCACTGCGGAGTTGCCGGTGAGGTCATGCATCAGTGCGACTTTCGCCCGGAACTCATTGCGTGCCTGAAGGGGCGTGAGTCTCAGTCGGGCCTCGACGAGCACTTGGTTGTAGCTGCTATTGGCCCCCTGGATACTAATGAGCTGTTCCCCGGCAGGACCAGGTTGCGGGACGCGCTGACCTTGCACCACGGCGCGGTTTACCGGGCCAACCTCCCAGCCATGACCCAGGATCTTGCGCAGGTCGCCAAGGCCCTGACCTAGAACCTCTGCTTCATCTTGCATGCTTGCTAGACTACGCGCTGCATCCGGAAACTAGCCGTCTTCAGGCAAGTTTGCGTAAACGCACAACTTGCAGGCCTTCTGCAAGTTGGCTATCCAGGAAATGTTGCTTGGTGATCGGCCAATGCTCTTTCTTGCCGGGCCATCGCCAAGTGCTCGGCCACCCGGTTGACGGCGGTTCTGAGCCGGCGGAAGTAGGCGGCTCGGCTCAGGCAGAGCGCAGTCGCTGCCGCCTCGTGGCTGCGGAGCGGCTCGATGTAACCGGCGAGCAGCACGCTGTGCAGCAGCCTTTCCGTCTCGGTGTCGCCGAACTCCTCATTCACGGCCTGCCTCAGCAAGTGCCGCACCGATTCGGCGCGCTCCTGCACGGTCGAGCCGCTGGCCAGCGAGCTGCGCGCCAGCTCTCTCGGCACGCGGAAGTTCCTCAGCGCGTCGCGGACGGCCGCGATCAGCCCGGCCGGGATGGCCTGCTCGGCCAGCGACGATGCCGAGGTCGACGCCTGCATGGTTCCCGGCACCGGCGCCGACGCCGACACCGGCGCTGGAGCCGAGTCCGGCGCCGACGCTGGAATGCTGAGCTCCCGGTAGACCTGAGAGCGCAGACGAGCGAACAGGCCGCCCGGCCCGTAGTCCACCTGATGACACTCGACGGACTGGCCGCCGATGCTGGCGTCGAGGTCGGTCAGATGAGTCGCGCCGAGTGCCTGGGCGAAGTCGAGGGCACCGGGGTAACTGGGGTCGATCGGCAAGTACGTGAACCGCGGGTTGATAACGCCGGAGCGCAGGACGCCGGCGATGCCCAGCATGGCCTGCACTTTGCCCTTGCCGGTCAGATCCACCGCCACTTGCCAGAGCACTGATTCGCCGTTCGCCTCGTTCTCGCGAGCGTGTGCCAGCCAGCGGCCGACTAGCGGATCGGTATCGGCGAACCGAGGCGCAGTCGCCGGGCTCATGGAGACCATGAAGCCGCAGATCCGGTCGGCCCGGTCCCTGGCCACCGCGGCCCGGTCCGGTGACTCACTGAAATACCTGCGGGTCAGCTGCCACCATTGCGGGTTCTGGCGGCCCGCGATCTGTCGCTCAACATCGTCGTCGTCGCCGTCGCGGACGGAGTCGATCCTGAAGGTCACGTTGCCGCCCCAGCCGAAACCCCACCGGAGCAGCGGGTTCTCGACGAGGTGAGCCATGTCGATGATCAGCTGCGGCTCGCCGCCGAGCGCGCGGGCCGATAGCTGGCGGTATTCCGCATCGGAGTCCGCGTCCCCCAGCACCGCACGGAGCAGCTGGGGGCTCGTGGACCTGGCGACGACCGCGATGCCGAGGGCCGACGGCCGGATGCCGCGCAACTCCGTCTCCACCAGCCGTTGCAGCAGCGACTTGACCAGGTCAGGCCGGTCAGGCGTGCTGGCCGCGTTCCAGCTGGCGTCGGCGGTCGCCGCGTCAGCCGCGAGGGCCAGGGCCAATGGGGAGCCTTCAGCCCACTCGATGATGCCAGGGACACGCTCGTCGCTCAGCCCGTGGGCGGCGAGCAGGCGCTGCGCGTCCGCCGGAGCCAGGACACCCAGGTCAAGATGGGCCGTGACCGCCTCCCACCCGCCGCAGAACCAGGCCGGATCTGGCGTTCCGCGCCCCGCGATCACGACCAGGGCCTGGTCGGGCAGCCCCGGAAGGAGCTCACGCCTGAGAAAAGGATCGAGGGCCGTCATCCGCTCATAGGAGTCGAGCAGCACGACCGGCCTGGCCTGTTGTGCGGCCTCCCGCATGGCTGCGTCGAGCATCCCGGGCGCCGGCCCGAGCTCGCGGCCGTCGATGGCCAGGCAACTGCGGCCTCGCGCCGCGGCCCGGCGGGCCACCTCCCGCAGCAGAGTGCTCTTGCCGATGCCGCCGGGTCCGCTGATATGCACGACGCTGGCGGGCGCGTCGTCGTCGTCCAGGCACTTGTCAAGGAAGGCGAGCTCGCTGACCCGTCCGGTGAACCGGCGGCGATCCCGGTCGGCAAGCCGCGCGGCGAGTGTCCGGCGTGGAGGGTCCTGCACCATCTGGCCCATCCCTGCTCGCGGTGGCATGCCGCATCGGAAGTGAACGGCACCAGCCGTCCGAGCCTGCACCAACGGTCAGCGTACCAAAGTGAGACTGGGGTGATATTGCGCATCAAGTTCCCGTCCCGCACTGTTGGGCGCGGTGTGCCTGAAGGCTCGGCATGCTCGAACGCGAAAGGGGCCGGATAAAGCCAGCATGGGAATGCTCAAGGGGATGAACGACATTCAGCTCGATCTGGCGAGCGTCAGGTGATCAGCTGGACCGGAACGTCGGCGATGGCCGCGCGGAGTTCCTCACCCAGTGCCTTCGCCTGCGGGTCGAGCCTGGTACTGGCCGCGACGCCGCGGCCGAGCAGGCCGATCACGACAAAGTTGAGGGCCATCAGGTTCGGCAGCCGGTACCGCTCGACCGGCAGGCCGGCGACGGCCGGCACCAATTCGGCCAGCCGCTCGGCGGTCAGGTAGCCGTCCAGCCAGCTGAACTCCTCCGCGGTCCGAACCCAGACGCCCACGTTGGCGTTACCGCCCTTGTCCCCGGAGCGGGCTCCGGCGATGACGCCGAGCGGCATCCGTCTGGTCTTGCCGGCTTCCGCGGCCACCGAGCCGGCTTCCGCGGGCACCGAGCCGGCTTCCGCGGGCACCGAGCCGGCTTCCGCAGGCGCAGGAGCCGCTGATGGCCCGGACGGCTGAACCCGGGCCCCGCCGGTCCAGGCCGGCTCGCCGTCGATCAGTACCCTGGCGCTGACGAGGTCGGCCGGCACGGCCGCCGGCCAGTACACCCCGTACATCGATGCATCGCGGGGCGGGGTCAGCGCATAGAAGCCCGGGTAGCTGGCCAGCCCCGTCTCCACCACGGCCGCCGAGAACGCCCGCCCGACCTTCGCCTTGTCCTGGTCAAGCACCGAGATCCGCAGCAGTGCGGGATCGGATCCGACCAGCTCGACGTCGGCGGTCTCGAACGCATCCCTGCCGCCGTCCACCCTGGCCCAGATCGTCTGCTCCGCGAGCCTGGCCTTGCCCGCCACATCAAGGCCCTCGATCGCCAGGATCATCGAGTTCCTGTACCCGCCCGCGTAGTTCAGCGAGACCTTGAGGTCGGCAGGCGGCGGCTCGCCGCGCACACCGCTGACCCTGACCCGGTCGGGGCCAACCTGCTCCAGAGCGATCGTGTCGAAGCGCGCCGTTACGTCGGGGTTGAGATAGTGGGGACCACCGATCTCGTAGAGCAGCTGAGCGGTCACCGTTCCCACCGAAACTTGCCCGCCGGTTCCCGGGTGTTTCGTGATCACCGCTGAGCCGTCGGCCGCAAGCTCGGCCAGCGGGAAGCCGGCGTCCACCAGGTCGGCGATCTCCCCGAAGAACGCGTAATTGCCGCCGGTGGCCTGGCAGCCGCACTCGATCACGTGGCCTGCGACGACGGCCCCGGCAAGCTCGTCCAGGTCATCGCCGGTCCAGCCGAACCGCCAGATCCCCGGCCCGACGACGAGCGCGGCATCGGTCACGCGGCCGGTCACGACGACATCGGCCCCGGCCGCGAGCGCCCTGGCGATCGGCAGCCCGCCGAGATAGGCATGCGCGGTCAGCGGCGTGACGCCGGCCTCGGCCAGCGTCTGGCCGGTGTCGGTGTTGGCCAGCCGGTGGCCGGCGCTCATCAGGTCGGGCACCCTAGCGAGCAGGTCATCGCCCTCGACGTGGGCGACGACGGGCGTCAGCCCCGCTCGCCGCGCCAGTTCGGAGACCGCCGCTGCGCAGCCCGCCGGATCGAGGCCGCCCGCGTTGGACACGATCTTGATGCCGCGTTCCAGGCAGGCCGGCAGTACCTGCTCAACTTGAGTCAGGAACGTCCTGGCGTATCCAGGCCGCCCGCTCAGCATCGCCTTGCCGAGCAGCAGCATGGTCAGTTCGGCCAGCCAGTCGCCCGTCAGCACGTCGATCGGCCCGCCCTCGACCATCTCCTTCGCGGCCGAGACCCGGTCGCCGTAGAACCCGCTGCAGTTGGCGATCCGCAGCACGGTCGAGCCGCCGGTGTCGTGGCCAGTCACGTCATCGGTCCTGGCCAGCCCGACCAGTGGCCCCCGGCTGGCCGGAGTCTGTCCCCGCGGCCGCGATCCTCACCGGCTCGGCCCAGATCGGATCGCGTTTGGCCGCGAAGGCGCTCATCCCCTCGCGGGCCTCGTCGGAGCCGAAGAACTGTCCGGACAGCTCGGCCATCCGGGCAAGCCCGGCCGCGACGCCCTGCGCCGGAACGTCGCGCAGAACGCCCTTGGTCCCGGCCAGCGCACCGGGTGCGCCGCGGAGCAGCATGCTGGCGTACCGCTCGACCTCCGCGTCCAGATCGTCGGCGGTCACGGCCCTGGTGAGCAGGCCGATCTCCGCGGCCCGCCGCGCGTCGAAAACCTCGCCGGTCAGGAAGTACTCGGCCGCCGCCCGCGACGGCATCCGGCGCAGGCAGGGCACCGAGATCACCGCGGGAACCACGCCGATCCGCACCTCGGAGAACGCGAAGGTGGCCCGCTCGGCCGCGATAGCGATGTCACACGCGGCCACGAGGCCGATCCCGCCCGCCCTCGCGGCGCCATTGACCCGGCAGATCACGGGCTTGGAACTGTCCCACAGCAGCTGCACGACGCCGGCCATCAACCCGGTAGCGCCCGACGGGTTGGACAGGGCCTGCTTGAGGTCGGCGCCCGCGCAGAACACCTTGCCCGCGCCGGTCAGCACCACCACCCGGACGCCAGGATCGTGCATCGCATCGTCGAGCGCGGTGCCCAGCTGAGTCAGCAGCGCGGTCGACAGCGCGTTGGCGTTGCCAGGCGAGTCGAGCGTGACGGTCCTGATCCCGCCCGCGCTCTGCGCCTGGACAAGAACCGCCGGGCCGGCGCCGGCCTGGTCACGGGCGTCTCGGTCAGCGCCGCGCATCATCCCTCCCCGGTTTCTTCATCGGCGATCACGATCGCTAGCACGTCGCCCGCGTTGACCTGAGCACCTGAGCTGACCCGCAACTCGGCAAGCACGCCGTCGGCCGGGACCGCGATCTGGTGCTCCATCTTCATCGCCTCCAGAACCAGGACAAGCTGCCCGGCGACTACCCGGTCGCCCGGCGCCGCGGCGATCCTGGTCACGCTGCCGGGCATGGGCGCGACGAGCGAGCCTGACTCTTCCGCCCGCTCCGGGGCCGGCAGCCGGTCCAGCAGCGTGAGCCTTACCGATCCGAGCGCGGAGCTGACCCAGATCTCCGCGGCAGCGCGGGTGATGTCGAACCGGTACCGGACCCCTGCCACGTCGAGCGTCACCTGATCCGCGCCGAGCCCCACGACCGTCATCGAGGGACCGTGGTCGCCGTCTTCGGCGGCATCGGTCCCGGGCTCCGTGGCCAACCCGGCGATCGCGATCCCCACCCGGGTCCAGTAGTAGCGGACGTCGATCCGGCCGCGCGGTCCAGCGAAGGACGTGAGCTGCGGCTGGCTCACCACGTTGCGCCAGCCGCCAGGCAGCGTCGCCGCGACCCTGGCGTCGCGGCGGTTCGCGGCTGCCACGGCTGCCGCGGCGGCCGCCGCCGAGATCCGGCAGATCCGCTCAGCCGGGAGCAGTGCGCCGAAGTCGTAGTCGTCGAGCAGCGAGGTGTCGGTGCCGCCGTCCAGGAACGCGGGGTCGCGCAGCACGCCGACCAGCAGGTCGCGATTGGTCGCCGGGCCTGCTATCCGCGCTCCGGCGAGCGCGGCCGCGAGCCGTCTTGCGGCACCGTCGCGCTCCGGCGACCAGGCGATCACCTTGGCGAGCATCGCGTCGTAGTGAGCGGAGACGTTGGTACCCGGTTCGACCCCGGAGTCGAGCCGGAGGAAGGGAGCGGCCCAGCCCTCGGCGTCCTCGCCCCGCGCACCTGGCGCTGGGCGGGAACGAGCGCCAGGAGGCGGCCCGAACGCGGAATCGGTTCCAGGGATAGCGAACGCGTGCACGACCCCGCCGGAGGGCCGGAACCCGTCGGCCGGGTCCTCGGCGTACAGCCGCGCCTCGATCGCGTGCCCGGCGGCCGACGGTGGCTTGGCCGGGAGCGGCCGACCGTCGGCGATCGCGAGCTGCAGGGCCACCAGGTCGATGTCGTGCACGCACTCGGTGACGGGGTGCTCGACCTGGAGCCTGGTGTTGAACTCCAGGAAGTAGAACTCGCGCTCCACGTCTGGTCCGTCCCCGGCGACCAGGAACTCCACCGTGCCCGCGTTGACGTAGCCGACCGCCCGGGCCAGCGCCGTGGCGGCGTCCAGCAGCCGCTCGCGCAGCTGCGGGCCAACGGCTGGAGACGGCGTCTCCTCAATTACCTTGGCGTAGCGACGCTGGACGGAGCAGTCCCGCTCGGTCAGCGCCCAGACAGTGCCGGCCTGGTCGGCGAGCACCTGCACCTCGATGTGGCGGGCGCCGGTCAGCAGCGGCTCGCAGAACACTGTCCCGTCGCCGAACGCGGCCTGCGCCTCGCGCCGTGCCGACTCGATCGCCTCGTCAAGCTCACTGGCGGCGTACACGGCGCGCATCCCACGTCCGCCGCCCCCGGCGGACGCCTTGACCAGGACGGGAAAGGTCGTGACCGAGCCCGGGTCCAGCTCAGGCAGCACAGGGACACCGGCCGCTGAGGCCCGTTTCCGCGCTTCGATCTTGAGCGCCATCGCCTCCATCGCTTCCGCGGGCGGGCCAACCCAGGTCAGCCCGGCGGCGAGCACCCGCCGCGCGAACCCCGGATCCTCGGCGAGAAACCCGTAACCGGGGTGCACCGCGTCCGCGCCGGCGGCCAGGGCGGCGGCGACGATCGCGTCGGCGTTCAGGTATGTCTCGGCCGAGCTGGCGCCAGGCAACCGGACCGCCCGTCCGGCCTCGGCCACGTGCGGCGACCCCGCGTCGGGGTCGGAGAAGACGGCGACCGTGCCGATACCGGCCGCGCGGGCTGACCGGAGCACCCGGCGGGCGATCTCGCCCCGGTTGGCCACGAGAAGGGAGCTGATCACCGCACGACCTTCACATCCTGAAGACGCCATAACGGCCCGCACCGGCGACTCCGGTCGCTCCGGCCACTCCCGGCCCGGGGCCCGCATCCGCGCCGGCCAGGCGCGCGGGTGCGCCGTCGATGACCGACAGGCACATGCCGAGCACGGACCTGGTGTCGCGGGGATCGATCACGCCGTCGTCGTAGAGCCGGCCTGACAGGAAGAAGGCCTGGGACTCGGCCTCGATCTGCTCCTCCACCATCCTCCGCATCGCCGCGTCGGCTTCCTCGTCGTAGGTTTCGCCCCTGGAGGCGGCGGCCTGGCGGCCGACGATCGACAGCACGCCCGCAAGCTGGGCGGGCCCCATGACAGCCGACTTGGCGCTCGGCCAGCTGAACAGGAACCGCGGGTCGTAGGCCCGCCCGCACATGCCGTAGTTGCCCGCGCCGTAGGAGGCGCCCAGCACCACGGTCAGGTGCGGTACGCGGCTGTTCGAGACCGCGTTGATCATCATGGCGCCGTGCTTGATGATGCCCGCCTGCTCATAGCTGGCGCCCACCATGTAACCGGTCGTGTTCTGGAGGAACAGCAACGGCACCCCGATCTGGTTCGCGAGCTGGATGAACTGGGCGGCCTTCTGCGACTCCTCGCTGAACAGGATCCCGCGCGCGTTGGCCAGGCCTCCGGCACGATGCCGAGCAGTTCATCGGGCTCGTACGCGGGCTCGGCCGGAGCGAGCGCCGGCCCGCTGCCTGGCTTGCGCCAGTTCAGCCGCGCCACGATCGACCGGCCGATCCGGAGCGCATCGCGTTCCGTCTCGGCCAGGAAGTCGGCCAGCCCGGACTGCCGGGAGTGCATGCTCGCGCCGCCGAGCGACTCGTCGTCGGATTCCTCGCCGGTCGCCATCTTGACCAGCGGCGGGCCCGCCAGGAACACCTTGGACCGGCCCTCGATCATGACGACGTAGTCGCTCATACCCGGCACGTAGGCGCCGCCGGCCGTCGAGTTGCCGAAGACCAGGGCGATCGTCGGGATCCCAGCGGCCGACATCCTGGTCAGGTCGCGGAAGATCTGACCGCCCGGGATGAAGATGTCTTTCTGGGTCGGCAGGTCAGCTCCGCCCGACTCGACGAGGTTGACCAGGGGCAGCCGGTTCTCGATCGCGATCTGCATCGAACGCAGCGATTTGCGCAATGACCAGGGATTGGTCGAGCCGCCGCGTACGGTCGGGTCGCTGGCGGTGATCATGGCTTCGGTGCCGGAGATCACGCCGATGCCGCTGACGCCGCTGCCGCCGACCGGGAAGCCGGTGCCGTGACCGGCCAGGGCCGACAGCTCGAGGAACGGCGAGTCAGGGTCGATCAGCAGCTCGATGCGCTCGCGAACGGGGAGCTTACCGCGGTCGCGGTGCCGCTTGACGTACTTCGGGCCGCCTCCGGCCAGGGCCTTGGCGTGCTCCGCATCGAGTTCTTCCAGCTTCGCCAGCATGGCCGCGCGCCTTGCGGCGTACTCGGCGCTGCCGGTATCCAGCACGCTGGCGAGAACAGTCACAAGCGGAACCATATGACGCGCCTAGCCGCGGGCGACAGCCACGGTCGCGCCCGTACCGGCGTGGCAGATCTCGCGCTTATCGCTCGGAGCCCTGCTGCCAGCAGATTCGGCCGTCGATCATCGGTTAGATATGGACGACGGCGACTCGTTCCTGGCGCGGGCGGTCCGGCTCCTCTGTCAGCCGCTCCATGTCCTTGGTGTCACTGGTGAGCAGCACGACCGGTCGTGGCTGGGCCATCGCCACGACCGCCACAAGCGCATCAAGCGCATGACTGTGGCCTGACAGCCCGACGCGCCCAAGCAGTTCGCCCGCCGCGCGTCCCTGCCCGGCGTGGATCGAGATGACCCTGACCCTAGTCAGCGCGCGGTACACCGGCGCATCGCGTGGACCGCCGCGCAGCACCTCAGCAAGCGTAGTTGCCGCGATGGCGACGGTGGCGTCTCTGACATGAGCCAGCTTGGCGCGCGATAGAACCCGAGGGTCGCCATTCGACAGCTTTACTAGGCCCTCGGCATCCAGGACCAGCGTTCCGCCTATTTCTCCTCGTAGTCTGGCCATTCACGCCTCGCTTCGTCGAGGAGTTCCTGTGGCACCGGCCCGTACTCGGCCTCGAGTTCATCGACTAGCTCGCCGAGGAGGTCATGCCTGATCTCACGGTCGACCGCCTCGGTGACGTACCGGCTGAAGCCCCCGGCTCCGGTGCGGGCACGTACCGCTTCGGCTAGCTCTTCGGGCATGGACACGCTCACCTTCTTTACTTTGCCGCTGTGCACCTTGCCGCTGTCCCCGACGAACACCGACGTGGGCAGAACCGACACAATGCACTTGACCACCTGGTCTCTTGGGACCGAGTCGAGTGCCTGCTTTAGTGCCTGCTCCAGCGCGCTGAGCTGAGCCGATCCTTCTGGCGTCTCGTCACCGCGGCGCCGGTACGGCCGACGTCTGTCGTTCATGGAACGATGCTACCACCGGTAGCAACATTCCGCGGGGGGCGACACTCGGTGGCAGCGTCAGGACGGTACCTAGGTGGCTGGTGTTTTTTGCACGTGGCGGTCATCCTGGTTAGTTGATCATTCCGGGAGAATTGCCGTGGGTGCAGGACTATCTCGCGGAGTGGCAGCTGTCCGCCCCAGCCGGCTAGGCCGAATGCGAAAGGTGCCCCCGATGAACAGAGTGGTGACCGGGTACGACGAGGCAGGCAATCCAGCGATCATCAGGCAGGGTGCGCCGCCGACCGTGATCCACGCCGGCCGGTACATCACGACGGAGCTCTGGGTCACGGACCGGACACCCCCGGCCGCGACCACGTCGGACACGTCAACACGGCCCTGGGCGCTTGAGCCACCGCGAGGCGGAACCTGCTTTCGGATCGTGGAGATCGCGCCAGAAAACGCAGCCGGTGGCGGTTACGCCGCTGTCGGCGCGGAGGGCGGCCGACTGGACGCCGAGCAGGACGGCTTTCAGGAGGCGCACGCGACGGACACCCTCGACTACGTCACTGTGCTGAGCGGTCAGGTCACTCTCGTGGTGGGCGGCTCCGAAGTCACTCTCGGGCCTGGAGACTCTGTGGTCCAGCAGCCGGGGGTTCCGCACGACTGGCAGAACCGGTCGGCCGAGCGGGCCGTGCTGGTCGGCATCCTGCTCAGGGCCAGCTAACGGGCGCCGATCGCGGTGCGCAGGGCGTCGAGAGCGTGACCGAGGGCAACGGCCGCACGGCCGGTGATCTGGCCGTCGCCCTGGTAACGGTCGTAGGCCTGAACAAGCTGGTCATACTGCTGCTGCGCCCGGTTGGGGTTCTGATTGGGCGGCAGGAACAGCAGCTGCTGGAGCTGGTTGAACAGGTCCCGCCCGGCATCCGTGCTGACCTGGCCGGATACGACACCCGCTTGCAGGTCACCGACGAATGTGGCCGCCGCAGCGGCTATTGGCGGCAGCTTGGCCCGATAAGTGCGCTGGGCGCCGCTCGGACCATGCGGATGATGTTGCCCACTGGCGTGGGTGTGGCTAACAGTGATGGGCTCGGTGGCGGATGAGGCACGCGGCGCGCCGCCGGCACCGGTAAGCAGCAGCGTGATGAGGCCGGCGATGGCTGGCAACACCGCGGTTCGGCCTGGTGTGAGGGCGGCGAGCAGGCCGGCCCGGGCCGCCGCGGCGCCGGGTGGCCGGTCGGCCGGGTTCTTGGCCATCAGCCTGCTCGTGATCCAGTCCAGCTGAGCCGGCAGGCCGGGCCGCCGGGCCGACGGCGGACCAGGGTCGTCATGCACCTGACGGTAGGCGACGCCGACCTCGGAGTCTGCGGTGAACGGTGGCGTCCCGGCGAGCATCTCGAACAGCACGCAGCCGAGAGCGTACAGGTCGGCTTGCGGGCCGGCCTGCTGCCCCGAGGCCTGTTCAGGCGAGAGGTAGGCAGCGGTGCCGAGCACAGCCTGGGTCCGGGTGCCGCCAACCCTGCCCTCGAGCCGCGCGATGCCGAAATCCAGCACCTTCACCTCTCCGCCGGACAGCACGATGTTCGCAGGCTTGATGTCACGGTGCACCAGGCCGACGGCGTGCGCGGCCTCCAGCGCCTCGCACACCGCGGCCGCGATCGCGACGGCATCGTCCGGCGGAAGTGTGCCGGCCATGTCGAGCACCTGCCGCAACGTCCGGCCAGCGACGAGCTCCATCACGATGAACGGCGTGGTCCCGTCCACACCGCAGTCAAAGACCGTCACCAGGCGAGGGTGGCTGAGCGCCGCCGCATGCCGCGCCTCCCGTTCGAACCTGGCACGGAAGGCGGCATCGGCCGCGTACTGCGGGCTGAGTATCTTGACCGCGACCTCACGCCCGAGAACCTCATCCCGTCCGCGCCATACCGTCGACATCCCGCCGACTCCGATAACGTCAAAGAGCACATACCGGCCGCCGAATAGGCGAGTGCCAGTCATGCCCGTATTCCTGACGGGGCTGAGGCTGTGATGGCGATGCCTGAGGTGGCGATCATGTGGCATTCTCCGGGGGCAAGGGCAGCGGCGGCAGGACGAGTGCGGCCAGCAGCCGGTCCGCCTCCGCGTCGGGGTCCTGGGTCAGCCCGGTGTGGACAGGGCCTGGCTGCACCACGGTGCTACGCGGAGCGGTGAGCCAGCGGAATCTGCGCCCGATGTCCTGCTGGCCCGCTGGTCCCGCGGCGGGCCGCTGCTCGCAGACCTGAAGCACCGCGGCAAGCGCTCGCTCGATGCTCGCAACATCGGCCGCCGGGTCGATTGCGAGCACGCGCCTGGAGTCCAGGGCGACCCGGGCGGCCAGGTAGCGCCGTGGCCGGCAGTACAGCAGCACGCCGGCGTTGATCATCTCTCCCCGGTCCACCCGCGGCACCACCCGGAGCACGGCATATTCGAAGCCATACCGCTCGCTGCTCATGACCAGCTACCACCATCGCATCGTCGGCGCGGCGAGCGTGCCAGCCAGTCCGGCCGCGCCGACCTGGCCGGTACGCGGCGCGGCAGACCGGGCTGCCGCGCGGTCTCGCGCATTCCGGCCAGCCAGGCCTCGCGGTTGGCGAGGCGACTGCTCAGCAGCCTGATGTGAGCCTGGCGAATGAGCTCGGGCTCCGGAAGCCCTGGCTCTGGCTCCAGCCAGTCATCGGGAAGGGTGGCGCCGTGATCGATGAGATAGAGCTGTTCGCGCCAGAAGAGCATGTTCGGGTTGCGCCACGACCGGTCCGCGTTGCTGACCAGCGCGTCGAACCAGATGATCCGCCCCGCGAGTCCGCCGTCGACGGTCGCGGCCGCATCGAAATCGACCGCGCCCGCCAGGAAATCGACGCCCAGATTGAGGCCGCCGCTGGCCCGGAGCAGTTCCTGGATCTCCTGGTCGGGCTCGCCGGCTGCCAGGTCCGGGTCCAGGTCAACCGCGACCAGGTCGGGAACAGCCAGGCCGCAGGCTCGCGCCAGTCGCGCGCTTACCACCTCGGCGACCAGGGCCTTGCGACCCTGGCCTGCCCCGCAGAACTTGACCACGTATGTTCCCAGGTCGTCGGCCTCCATGATGGCCGGCAGGGAACCGCCTTCGCGCAGCGGCGTGACATACCGCGTGGCGCTCACTTGAGGCAGCACGCACCAGAGCCTACGCAGGATGCCCCGGGCTGGTCAGCGGACTATGGCATCGAGCTGGTCGATCGCCCAGTCAAGGTCGTCCTGGCTGATCATCAGCGGGGGAGCCAGGCGGATCGCGGTGCCGTGGGTGTCCTTCGCGAGCACGCCGGCCGCCATCAGCCGCTCCGAGACATCGCGGCCGCTAAGCGTGGTGAATTCCACACCAGCCCACAGGCCGCGCCCCCGCACGTCGCGCACCGCGCTGGCGGGCAGCGCGGCGAGCCGGTCGTGCATGTGGCTGCCGAGCTTTGCCGACCGCTCCTGGAACTCGCCGGTGCCGAGCATCGCGATGACCTCCCGGGCGATTGCGCAGCCCAGCGGGTTGCCGCCGAACGTGGAGCCGTGCTGGCCCGGCTTGAACACCCCGAGGACGGCGGCCGAGGAAACGACCGCGGACACCGGCACGATGCCACCGCCCAGGGCCTTCCCGAGCACGTACATGTCGGGAACCACGTCTTCGTGCTCGCACGCGAACGTCGTTCCGGTCCTGCCAAGGCCCGACTGGATCTCGTCCGCGATCATCAGGGCGCCCCAGTGCGTGCACAGCTCCCTGACTCGGGTCAGGAAGCCGGCCGGCGGCACGATGACGCCCGCCTCACCCTGGATCGGCTCGACCAGCACGCCGACCACCCGATCGTCCATCGCGGCGGCGAGTGCCTGCGCGTCACCGTACGGCACGATCCGGAAGCCAGGCGTGTACGGACCGTAGGAGTCCCGCGCATCCGGGTCGGTCGAGAAGCTGATGATCGTCGTGGTCCGGCCATGG
>WNFI01386458.1_pt1 | contig 21985 bp, 26 predicted proteins | sample 5400471 | NCBI WGS metagenome assembly WNFI01 (sample SAMN13153348, study PRJNA577476) | soil metagenome | isolation source: 100 cm saprolite on Douglas fir-dominated hillslope | place: USA:California | collected 2013-09-17
GCCCAGGCTTTTTTGGGCACGTACCACGGCGGGTTGACCTGCTCCCATTCGACGTGGTGCAGGCCTGCGGGCGTTTCGAGGCCTTCCATGCCCACCGCGATTTCGTAGCTGCGTTCGAGTTTCAGGTGGTTGTAGAACCTCAAGCGGAACGAGCCACGGTCGATCACGATGTAGGCCGGGTACTTGCTCGCCAGCTGCGCCGTCGTCACCTTCGGCTTGGCGTTCTTCGTCGGCACGGTCACGTTGCGGCTCCCACTGGGCGCCACCAGCGCCGCCTCGATGCGCCCGCCGAGCTTCGCGCTTTCGACGCTCCGCCCGGTCCGCGCGGGCACCGTCCGCAGACCGGATCCGCTCGGTTCGACGGTCGCGTCCCGCGGTGCCTGGTTGACGGCCGCGCGGATCTTGGCCGTGAGGCCGCGCACGGCGAGGTGGGAGTAGCTGGCGACGAGCGGGATGTCGCGATTGACGCTGCCGCCCGTCAGCCCGCGGAAGGTCCGCGAGATGAACGAGCCGCCGCGGCTCGCGTCGATCGCCTGCCGGACCATGTTCGAGACATCTACCCGCAGGCCGGCGCGGCGGCCTTCGAGGCGCCAGCTCTTGGATCCCGCCCGGACGTCGACGGGCCCGTTCAGGCGCGCGACGAGATCCCGCTCGAGCTTTTCACGGGCGGCGGCCTCGTGCAGTCCGCCCACGGGGACTCCCGCGATCCGCACGCCCTTGGCGATCTCGTCACGGCGCGAGTGGTCATAGAGGTAGGCGAAGAGAGCCAGCGCCAGGACGAGCGCCGCAATCGCCGCGGCGACGAGCGGCCAGCGCGGCCTGCGCCCCGCGGCCGCACTGCTCTCATGAACCGAAGTTGCGGCCAATCTCAACCTCGCAAATCCTCGTAAACAGCGAACTACTCCGGCGGCGAGCCTACCCGTCTGCCCTGATTGTGCAAGAGCGACACGCTCACGTGCGCCGCTCCCCCGGCCGCTCTACATCCTCACACATCCCGCGGCACCTCCGGCTCTGTCCAATTGCTTGACACAGAGTAGCGCTTGTGTAAACTATGGGCGAGGGAGATCGCCCCGACCAGAGAACCCCAGGAGGTCGACCGTTGTCAGCCATCCCGAACGCCGCCCCGACGAGCTGGCGGGACCCCAAGCGCCACGCCTGGATGCTCGGCCTGGTCGTCCCGACCCTCCCCTTCATCGCGTGGGGCCTGGTCGAAGCGACGGGCCTCGGCGTGCTTTGGTTCTTCGGACCCCTCCTCGTCTTCGGCATCTTCCCGCTGCTCGACCTGCTGGTCGGAATGGACGCCCGCAACCCGCCCGAGGAGGCCGTCAAGTGGCTGGAGCAGGACCGTTACTACCGGTGGTGCACCTATCTGTATCTGCCCGTCCAGTACGCCGGCCTGGTGCTCGCCTGCTGGCTGTTCGCGAAGGGCAGCCTCTCGGTGGCCGACAAGATCGGGCTCGCTCTGACCGTCGGCATGGTCAGCGGGGTGGCGATCAACACCGCCCACGAGCTCGGTCACAAGCGTGCCGACATGGAGCGCTGGCTGAGCCGCGTCGCGCTCGCGCAGAGCGGCTACGGCCACTTCTTCATCGAGCACAACCGCGGTCACCACGTGCGCGTCTCCACACCCGAGGATCCCGCCAGCTCACGCCTCGGCGAGAGCTTCTACCGGTTCCTGCCGCGCACGGTCAGCGGCAGCCTGCGCTCCGCCTGGGAGCTCGAGCGCGCGCGCCTGCAAGAGCTCGGGAGCTCGACCTGGACGGCGCGTAACGACATCCTCACCGCGTGGGCGATGACCGTCGTGCTGTTCGCAGCCCTGGCCGCCGCCTTCGGGCCCGTTGTCCTCCCCTACCTGCTGCTCCAAGCCGTCGTCGGCTTCTCGCTGCTCGAGGTCGTCAACTACCTCGAGCACTACGGCCTGCTGCGTCAGCATCGTGAGGACGGACGCTACGAGCGCACGAGGCCCGAGCACAGCTGGAACAGCAACAGCGCCGCATCCAACGTGCTCCTCTACCACCTCCAGCGTCACTCCGACCATCACGCCAACCCGCTCCGCCGCTACCAGGCGCTCCGCCACGCCCAGGAGGCTCCGCAGCTGCCCACGGGCTACCTGAGCGGACCGCGATCACGGGGCGCGCGATAAGGTCGCCTTCAAGCACTCGCGCGGTCCCTCCCTCGGCGCTGCCACCATATTCACATGTCCACCGCACCGCAACGCGTCCCTTACTCAGTCGCCGCCAGAGAGCTGCTGCGCACCACGCTGCTCGACGCCGCCTGCCACGAGCTGCAGTCGCGTCACTGGGCCGAGATCACGATGGCCGACATCGCCGTCGCCGCGGGCGTCAGCCGCCAAACGCTCTATAAGGAGTTCGGCTCCCGGGAGGAGTTCGCCCAGGTGCTCGTGCTGCGTGAGGCCGAAAACTTCCTCGACGGGGTCGAGCAGGCCGTCAACCGGCACCTCGATGACCCATCCAAGGCGCTGGCCGCCGCCTTCGGCCTGTTCCTGACCTCGGCGGCCGAGAACCCGCTGCTGCGGGCGATCGTGATCGAAGAGGGCGCGGAGGAGCTGCTCGCACTGCTCACCACTCAGGGAAAGCCGCTCGTCGAGCGTGCCGCCGACCGGCTCACCGAAGTCGTGATCGCCGGCTGGCCGCTGATTCGCCGCCGCGACGCCGAGCTGCTCGGCGACGTGCTGGTGCGCCTCGCGATCAGCTACGCCGCGCTTCCCGCCGGCGAGGCGAGCTCGACCGCCGCCGCGGTCTCCAGCCTGTTCGAGCCCTACCTCGAGAAGCTCGTCAGGGAAGGGCCCCGCTAGGCCCTCCCCGGCTCGGCCCTCGCCGATGTCAGAGCCCGACCGCCCTCGTCGAGCTCTTTTCTTTCTTTCTCTCTCCCTCTCTCGCCGAGTTGACGAACCTGGCCGGGCGGGCCGCTAGGCCGCCTGGCCGCCCGGCGAACCCTCGCCCGGCGAAGCCCCGCCCGCCGGAGGGCCCCCCGGCGAATCGTCACCCGGCGCCGTGCCACCCGGCGCTGCTCCACCCGGCGAACCGCCACCCGGCGCTGTGCCACCCGGCGAACCGCCGCTCGGCGCTGCGCTGCCCGGCGCTGCGCCGCCCCCCGCGGGACCATCACCAGCCGCTGCGGCCCCCGGCTCCGCCTTCGGAATTTCGCCGCGGTCTTCTTCGCGGGCGCGGCGGTACTCGCTGACGACGAGCTCCGTGAGCTCTTCGACGGAGGTCTCCGAGGTCGGCTTGTCGAGGGTGATCAAGCCGTCCTGGATCATCGACACCCGATCGCAGGCTTCGAAGACCTGGACGTAGTTGTGGAGGATTACGATCATCGAGACGTTGCCTTCCTCTTTGAGGCGGGCGATGAGATCGAGGATCTGGGCTCCCTCTTTCACCCCCATCGCGGCGAGCGGCTCGTCGAGCAGGATGATGTCGGCGTCCGAGTTCACGGTTCGTGCGACCGCGATTGCCTGGCGCTGGCCCCCTGAGAGCCGCGCAACGGAGACGTCGATACGCGGGATGTTGATGCCGATTTCGTCGAGCGCCTTCCTGGCGTCGCGCTTCATCTCGCTGTTGCGCAGAATCGGCAGCGGCTTCATCACGCGCTCGCGGCGCAGGAAGAGGTTGTGGTAGACGGACAGTTCGTCGATCAGCGCGAGGTCCTGATAGACGGTGTCGATCCCCTTCGAGCGCGCGTCGTCAACGCTTTTCGGTTCATAGGGCTGGCCGTGCACCCACATCTTCCCGGAGTCCTGCTTCTGGAAGCCCGAGATGATCTTGATCAGCGTCGACTTGCCGGCGCCGTTGTCGCCGAGCAGGCCCAGCACCTCGCCCTTCTTGAGGTGCAGGTTGATGTCCCGCAGCGCCGTGACGGGACCGAAGCGCTTCGCGATGTGTTCGACGCGCAGGACGTCGTCCGGCGAGCTCGTCGGTCCGACTGCTTTGGCCTCGGGTGTCGCCGCGCTAGCCACTGCCGGTGTGCCCCCTTCGCGCCCGCCCCACATACACGTTGGCCGCCATTGCGACGATCACGGCGAGGCCCGTGTAGAACAGCAGGTAGTTGGCCTGTACGCCCTGCAGGATCAGGCCATCCTTGAGGATCCCGAGGAACAGCGCGCCGATCAGCGCGCCGACGACGGTCCCCGAGCCGCCCGTCAGCAGGGTGCCGCCGATCACCGCGGCCGCGACCGCGAGGAACAGGATTTCGTTCGGACCCGCCGGGTTGGGCTGCACGGTCTGAGAGCGGATCGCCTCGAAGATTCCCACCAGGCCGGCGGTTAGCGCGCAGAGCATGAAGTTGCGGATCATCACGAGGTTGACCCGCACGCCGGCCTCGGCGGCGCCGAGCTTGTTCGAACCGACCGCGACCGTGTACAGACCCCATCTGGTGAAGGTCAGGACGATCTGCAGCAGCGCAACGATCGCAACCGCCCAGATCAACTCCGAGTACGTCCCCGCTCCGAACACCTTTCCGAACGAGCCGACAGGTATCTGCCCTCCCGGCGTTGCGACCGGAGTGCCTTTCGAGATGATCAACGAGAGGCCCTCGAAGGTGAACAGGGTCCCCAAGGTCGCGACGAACGAGTTGATGCCGACGACGGCCACGAACACCCCGTTGACGAGGCCGACCGCGGTGGAGACGAGCAGCGCCCCGATCAGGGACAGGCCGAGCGGGAAGCCGAGGGACGTGTTCAGCTTGTAGTAGACGATCGGCGCGAACAGGTACATCGCCGCGATCGAGAGGTCGATCTCGCCGAGGATCATCACGAACACCTCGCCCGCCGCGAGGATCGCGAGCGGGGCGAAGTAGGGCATGATCGTTTCGAGATTCCCGCCGGTGAAGAAGGTGCTCGTGTTCGCCGAGAAGTAGATCGCGACGACGATCGTGATCGCGATGATGCTGCCCTCGCGCAGCGCGACGACGCGCGAGCCGATCTCGCGCCAGAGGGCCCGGCGCGGCTGCGCCGAGCCCTCTGAGCCGCCAGGGCTCCTCGAGGCGGGCTGCTGCGTCGTGCTGGCCACGATCGTCGCCGCCTAGGGGCTTGCTATTTGACGACTACCGCCGACGCGGTCGTGCCCTCGTAGCGCGACTTCGTCAGATACGGTTCGACCGTTTCGGGGGTGACGAACTTGAGGCCGGTGTTCGCTTCGAACGGTCCGGTCTGGGTCCCCGAGACCTTGTAGAAGAACATCTCCAGAGCCGGGATGAACCCCTGCATGTAGGGCTGCTGGTCGATCGTGAATTCGAGGAAGCCGGCTTTGATCAGGTTCTGGGTCTGTTCGGTGAGGTCGAAGCCGCCGGCGTGAACTTTGCCCTTCAGCCCGAGCTTCTGCATGACTTTCCCGAGGCTTTCGGTCGAGCCGCCGTCGACGGAGTACATGCCCTTCACACCGGTGTGGCTCTTGTAGAAGGCTTCGATCGCCGGCTGCTCTTCCGAGACGTTGGCGCCCGTCGCGACGGCGCGCACCGAGATCCCCTTCGCCTTCAGAACCTTTTCGGCGCCTTCGATGCGGGGCTGCAGGTTGGCCGAGCCGGGCGTCGCGATGAACAGCGCGACTTCGCCCGAGGGGACCTTTTCGAGAATCCGTTCCGCCATCTTTTCACCGGCCAGTTTCAGGTCCTGGCCGACATAGGCGAGGCGTGCGTTGCCGACGGCGTCGGCGTTGTAGGCGATCACCGGGATGCCTGCCGCGAGCGCTTTTTCGACCGGGCCGTTGAAGGCGTGCAGGTCGATCAGCGCGACGGCGATCCCATCTGCTTTCGCGGCGACGGCCGTGTTCAGGGCGTTGACCATCTGGCTCACGTTGCTGTTTTCCGAGCCCGTCCACTGGTAGCTGCAGCCGAGCAGCTTGCACGCGTCGGCAATGCCGTACTGGGTCGGGGTGAAGAACGGGTTGGTCGTGACGTGGTTGACGAACACGAATTTGTAGTTGGGGTGCGATCCGAAGATCGACGAGGAACTGCCGCTACCGCTGGACGCACTCGAGCCGCAAGCGCTCAGGATCGTGCCGACCGAGCCGGCGGCGACCCCCGTGAGCGCGGTCCGGCGCAGGAACGCGCGCCGATCGAACCCTGGCCTGGATTGATCCTCGACCACGGTGGGGTCGAGGGTAGGAATGCTTTCTGACATCGCTCTCCTCCTTCAGCCGTTCGACCGGCACCCAGCCGGCTTGCACGCGTGCACACTAGCTTCTCCGCTACCGGGCGCGCGGTCAACCCCTATCTGCGATGCAAGTTCGCGTGCAGCGGACGTCGCCGCAAGGACGAGCCCCCCTGTTCGGGTCGCCGCGCGTCCGTCCGGGAGCTCCGGATCTCACCCTCCATAGCGATCGCTATACCCTCGGTGTCATGCAGCCGAAACCGGCCTCGGCCGCGGAGAGCGGTGCCGGCGAGGTCGAGCGCTACGGTCCGCTCGAGCTGCGCCGGCTGCGCAAAGACGACGGCCGCCGGCTGATCGTCTACTCGCGCGTGGAGCCCTCGTCGGCGGGCGATGCCGCCGCCGAGGACGCGCCCGAGGAGCGCCGAGCTTGAGCGAGCTGCGCTTCAACGAGCTGCGCGGGGAGGAGGTCGCCTACGCGATCCATCGCCAGGACCGCACGTTCCTGCCGGATCGCGCTCACTGCCCACTGGACCCCACGCATCCGGGTGGCCCCCAGACGGAGATCCCGCTCGAGGCATTCGAGATCGTGGTCTTCGACAATCGCTTCCCCGCCTTCGAGTCCCCCGCCGGGGCAGCCGAGGTGGTCGTCTACACCGACGACCACGAGGCCTCGATCGCCACGCTGCCGATCGAGCGGATCGAGGCTTTGATGTGGGTGTGGCGTCACCGTTATGAAGAGCTCGGCAGCCGCCCCGACGTGGAGTGCGTGTACATCTTCGAAAACCGCGGCGTGGAGGTCGGCGTGACGCTCCACCACCCCCACGGGCAGATCTACGGATACCCCTTCCTGCCGCCCGTCGCGGCGCTCGAGCTCGCCGCCGACGCGCGCCTCGGGGGCTGCGCGCCGTGCCTGCTGCTGGAGCGCGAGCGCGCCGACGGCAGGCGGCTGCTGTTCGAGAACGAGGCGGTCGGCGCATTCGTCCCGGAGGCGGCGCGATGGCCCTATGAAGCGCATCTCGTGATGCGGGCGCATCGGCGATCGCTGCTCGAGTGCGAGCCGGCCGAGCTGCGGGGGCTCGCCGAGGCGCTGCTCAGGCTGGTGCACGGATATGACGCGCTGTTCGAGCGGCCGATGCCCTACGTGATGGCGGTGCACCAGGCGCCCACGGCGACGGCCGCCGGCGGCGGGCATCTGCACATCGAGTTCTATCCCCCGTTGCGCACGGCCGAGAAGCTCAAGTACCTCGCCGGCTCCGAGCAGGGCGAGGGCACGTTCATCGGCGACGTGCTCCCCGAGGAGGCCGCGGCCGCGCTGCGGGAGGCCGTCGACCGTGCCCGCTAGGCGCTGCAGGGCGTTCGCACCCGGCCGCGTCAACGTGATCGGCGAGCACACCGACTACAACGATGGCCTCGCATTGCCCTTCGCGATCGCCGAGGGAGTGACGGTCCGAGCGGAGTCCCTCGAGGGCCCGCAGCAGATGGAGGCGATCGCCACCGATCTCGACGAGCGCGACAGCTTCCCCCTGGTAGAGCCCGGTCCCGGCGAGGGGTGGCGCGCCTATGTCCACGGCGCCGTCGCCGAGCTGGCCGCCGCCCGTCATCCGCTCGTGCCTGCCCGCCTCGAGATCAGCGGCCGCGTGCCGCTCGGCTCCGGGCTGTCCTCCTCGGCCGCCCTCACCGTCGCGCTGTGCCTCGCCCTGCTCGAGCTCGGCTCCCCGGGAGCGGGTCGGGACGAGGACCGCATGGCGCTCGCCCGCCTCTGCTCGCGCGTGGAGAACGAGTGGGCGGGCGCGCGCACGGGGCTGCTCGACCAGATCGCGAGCCTGTTCGGCGCCGCCGACACGGCGATCCTGATCGACTTCCAGAGCCTCGTGGTCGAGCCGGTGGAGCTCGACCTCGAGGGCTGGCGCTTCGTGGTGGCCGACTCGGGGGAGCGCCATGTCCATGCGAGCTCCGGCTACAACGAGCGCCGCCGGGAGTGCGCGGCGGCCTGCGCCGAGCTCGGCATCGAGTCGCTGCGTGAAGCGAGCACCGAGGACCTCCCCCGTCTGTCCGAGCCGCTCGAGATGCGCGTTCGCCACGTGATCGGGGAGAACGCCCGGGTGCTCGAGGCCGTCGCCGCGTTGCGCGCCGGCGAGATCGGCGAGCTCGCCAGGCTGCTGAACGAATCCCATGCGAGCCTGCGGGACCTCTACCAGGTCTCGACGCCCGCGGTGGAGGCGACCGTGGAGAGGCTGCTGCGCGCCGGCGTGGCGGGCGCACGGCTGATCGGCGGCGGCTTCGGAGGCTCGGTGCTCGGCCTGCTGGAACCCGGCCTGGACCTGCCGCCCGACTCCCTCGAGGTCGTCCCCGGGCCGGGCGCCCGGATCCTCCCTCACTAGGACGGCACACGTAAAGCGATTACGCACGCGCTCTCCAGCGTCTCTCCTCCTCCCCCTCCTTCATCTTCTTGTTCTTCTCTTCTTTTTCCCTCCCCTCCCTCCTCCGCTTCTTCCTCCCCTCCCTCCTCCGCTTCTTCCTCCCCTCCCTCCTCCGCTTCTTCCTCCCCTCCCTCCTCCGCTCCTCCCCCCTCCCTCCCCCGCTAGAGCCTCGCCGCGAGCAGCGCCGCGGCGAGCAGCGGGACCGTGAGGGAGAGCACCGCGAGGGCGCCGTCAAGTGGCCCCAGCAGCATCCCCACGGTCAGCTGCTCAGAGCTCCCGTCGGTGCGCTCGCGAACGCCGTGGAGGCTGGCGGTGCGCCGGCGGAGCTCCCGTGCAGCGGAGCTGAGCCTGCGCTGGGCGACGCTCATCGCCATGCAGCCGGCCGCGATCAGCAGGCCGGCGGCGGACACGTCGAGAGCGTTGACGAAGTAGCCGGTGAAGGCGGGGAAGGCACCCCAGCCGAGCGCGAACCACTGATCGGAGTGGAAGCGCCCGCCTAAGAGCTCGAGGTTGTAGGCGGGCACCAGCAGGCCGCCCACGACGATCAGGGGCAGCAGCCATACCGAGACGGTGAGGACCCCTCCGATGCCGATCGCGACGGCGCCGAGCAGGCTGAGGACGGCCATCGCGCGCAGCGCCGTGTCGCTGAAATGGGTGTGGAGGGGCCGGCCGTGGAGCTCGTCGAGGGCGTGCGCGGCGACGCCGACGGCGAGCGCGAAGGCGGCTAGTCCCCAGAGCAGCCGGTTGAGGTAGATGTGGGGAGCGACGGCGGCGCCGAGGGCGAAGTAGCTGAGGTTCCAGAGCGTGTAGGGCGGGTGCAGGAGCGTCACGGCGTCGGCGAGGCGCCCGCCGCCGGCCGGGGCGTAGAAGGCGGGACGGGGCCTCGCGACCATCGCTCTGGCCCTCAGCCCGCGCGGGTCGCCGACATCACGATGCCGCCGCCGAGGCTGATGCGACGGACGCGAACGTCCCGCAGGCCCGCCGCATGCCAGTAGCCGACGATCGCGTCCAGGGGGTGGCGAGCGTAGAAGCCCCTGATGCTGGGGCCGAGGAAGCGCCCCACGTGGGCCCATTCCGGGGAGGCGAGCCGCCCGAGCGAGGGCAGGCCGACGGCCGTGTAGAAGCGCCACGCCAGCCTCGCCGGCGCCAGCGGCGGCACGCCGAACTCGAGCGAGGCGACGCGGCCGCCGGGCCGCACGACGCGGGCGAGCTCGGCGATGGTCGCGGCGGGATCCTCGACGTAGCGGAGCAGGTAGGTGAAGGTGAGGGCGTCGAAGCTCGCGTCCTCGAAGGGCAGCGCCTCAGCCTCCCCGACCACGAGCTCGATCTGCGATTGCGGCCGGCCGGCGAAGCGCGAGCGGGCACGGCCGAGCATCGCCTCGCTCTGGTCGATGCCGATGACCGAGCAGTCGGCGCGTCGGAGCAGCTCGGCGGCGACCATGCCCGTGCCGGTGGCGACGTCGAGGATGCGCTGGCCGTCTCGCGGCGCGATCTCCGCGACGAGGGCTCGCCGCCAGCGCGGGTCCTGCCAGAAGCTCAAAGCCGCGGACAGCTCGTCGTAGCGGCGCGGCAGGCCGTCGAAGAGGTCGAGCGCCTCGAGCTTTCGGGGCGTGGCGTTGGCGAGGGTCGGCGGGGGTCCCGGATGGCTCAGATCTGAAAGGCTAGCCGCAGGATGGCTCCGGTGATACTGATCACGGGCGCCTCGAGCGGGATCGGCGAGGCGACGGCGAGGCGGCTCGCGCGCGAGCCGGGCGCTTCGCTCGTGCTGCTCGCCCGTCGCGAGGACCGCCTCGCTGCGCTCGCCGCCGAGCTGGGCGCCTCGCGCACCTCGACGATCGCCGTCGACCTGGTCGACGAGGACGCACCCGAGCGCGTGCGTGAGCACGTCGCCGCCAACCACGGGCGCCTCGACCTGCTCGTCAACAACGCCGGGGCGGCATGGCGCGCGCGCTTCGCCGAAGGCGGCTGGGAGAACGTGCGGCGGACGATGGCGATCAACTTCGATGCCCAGGTGCGGTTGACCGAGGCGCTCCTGCCGATGCTGCGCGAGAGCGCGCCCTCGGCGATCGTGAACGTCTCCTCCGGCTTCATCTCCACGGAGGGCTTCCCGCAGTCCGAGCTGACGGCCAGGCCGCTGACGCGACGCATCGTCTCGACCCCCGAGCGGGCCGCCGAGGCGATCTACGAGGCGGGCCTCGGCCGCCGTCCGGAACGCTACGTGCCAAGGCCCTACTGGCTCGCCGCGGCCGTGAGGATCCTCGCGCCGGCGCTGTACAGGCGGGTGATCGGGGGCGGCGCGGCGGAGCTGATGACCACGACGACGGGCGCCGACCTCGCGGAGCGGGCGAACGGCGCCGGGCGCTCCCCCGGGCCACCCGGCGGGGACAGCCTCGGCTGATCTGACCGTCGAGATCGAGATCCGGAGCGAGACGATCCGGCTCGGACAGCTGCTGAAGCTGGCCGGCATCGTCGACAGCGGCGGCGAGGCCCGTGAGCTGCTGGCGGCAGCGCCGGCGCTCGTCAACGGTCAACCCGAGAACCGGCGTGGCCGCCAGCTTCACCCCGGCGACCGCGTCGAGCTGGCCGATCGCGAGCTGCTTCTGGTCGGTCGCTAGAGGCTCGCTTGGATCACAGGCGCGCTGGTGGGCACCCGGCTGCCGCCGGCGGGCTCGGCCGTGACGAGCACGGCCTTGACGCCTGCGAGGCTGCCGGGGACGCCGACCGTCGCGGTGCCCGCGGAGCTGACGGTGAAGAGGGCATCGGTCGGCTGAGGCGCGCCGGAGCGTTTCAGCCAGACCTCGTAGACCTTGCCGGGAGGCGTCTTCGGCATGCCGGCGAGGACGAGCGTGCCGCGGTCCGAGCTGAGGCGAAGCGTCGCGCTCGCCGAGGCAGCGCTGACCTGGGCGCGGATCACCCGTGTCGAGGATCCCGAGCCGCCGCCGAGCAGGAGCACCGCGATCAGCACGCCCGCGGCGGTCGCCGCGAGGCTCGCGAAGGACAGGCGCCAGGGCAGGCGCAGCGCAGCGCGGCGCCGCGCTCGGCCCGGCCGTTCCCGGCCGTCGGTGCGCAGCTCGGCCTCGGAGTGGACGGTGCTCATCACGCGGTCGCGGAGGTGGTCGGGGGCGCGCGTCGGGGGTACGGCCGAGGGCAGTGAGTTGGCCACCGATTGCAGCGCGGCGACCTCCTCGCGGCAGGAGGCGCAGCTGCGCAGGTGGGCGACGTACGCCGCGTGCTCGGAGTCGGTGAGAGCGCCCAGCACGTAGGGCGCGGCGTCCTCGCCGCATCCGTCGTGGGCCCGCGGGTGCTCGGTGCTCACGGCGTCACCTCCACGGGGTCGCCCAGCGCCAGCCGCATCTTCGCGAGGCCGAGGCGCATCCGGCCCTTGACGGTGCCGATCGGCGTCTCGAGCATCGCGGCGATCTCGTGGTGGGTCATGCCGCCGAAGTATGCGAGCTCGATCACGCGGCTCTGGTCGGCGGGGAGCTGCTGGAGGGCGTCGCGGATCTCACGGGCCTCGTCGCGACGGGCGAACTCGAGCTCGGTGCGCTCGCGTGCCGGAACGCGCTCCTCGATCCCTTCGCCGTCGACGATGCCGCGATCGCGCACGGACTTGCGGCGCAGCGCGTCGATCGCACGGTTGTGAACGATGCCGAGCGTCCAGGTGCGGACGCTGCCCCGGTTGCGGTCATAGCGGGCGCCGCTGCGCCACAGCGACAGGAACGCCTCCTGCACGACGTCCTCGGCCAGGGAGCGCTGGCGGCACATCCGCATCGCGAGCGAGAAGGCGACGTCGGCATGACGGTCGTAGATGACCTCGAAGGCGTCCGCGTTGCCTCTGTAGACGAGCTGCATCAGCTCCTCGTCGGCCAGCACGCGGAGGTGGCCCGCCGAGCGCTCGCCGTGAGCTGATCGCAGAGGATTGAACATGCCTGGTTCCCTACGGGAGAAAGCCTATGCGGCGGCGCGCTCCTGGTCGTCGTGCTCGACGGGGACGGGGTCCGCCTGCCCAGCGGCCGTGAGCGCCGAGTGGAGATCGGCGTCGGGGTTGATCGCGTCCTTGAAGCCGCGCATGCCGCTGCCGAGCGATTTGCCCATCTCCGGCAGGCGCTTGGCGCCGAAGACCAGCAGCAGGACGATCAGCAGAAATGCGATGTGAAGTGGATTGTCGAGGCCCATCTCTGTGCCCTCCTCGTTCGTTTGCGTGCGGGCCGGCCGCCCGCCTTCCGGTGATTGCGACGTGTCCTCTTCTACGGGGCGCGACCCGAGGCGGATCACCGCCGAGCGACCTCGGCCGCGAGTCCCGCGGCGGATCACCGCCACGCGACCTCGGCCGGCCCTCATGTGCGCGGTTCGCGCCACATCCGCCACATCGACGGCCCGCGCGTGAGGCGGACCTCATCGGTGACGCGGAAGCCGTGGCGGGAGTAGTAGGCGATGTTGCTCTCCTTGGAGGACTCGAGGAAGGCGGCGACGCCGTCGCGGTCGCACTGGTCGAGCACGCCGCGGAGCACCGCCGAGCCGAGGCCGCGGCCCTGCGCCGGCGGGTCGGTGCCGAGCACCGCGAGGTAGAAGTGAGGCGGCTCGCGAGGATGGCCGCGCTCAAGTTTTTCCCAGCCGATCGCGACCATCGGCATCCGCGCGAACAGCCGGCGGCGCATGAAGCTCGGCAGCAGCTGGGCGGTTTCTCTGAGCGTTGCGTGCCAGTTGCCGGGCGGCGCCCACAGCGCGGCGCAGGCGAGGTCCTCGCTGCACCAGACCTCCTCGTGCACGATCAGCTGGCGCATGCGCGTCGCCTGGAAGCGCTCGAGCGCCGCGAGCCGCAGATCGTCGGGCTTCCAGGCCCAGCTCGCGACGGGATCGTCGAAGAAGGCGCGGGCGAGCACGCCTGCGAGTCGGGGGATGTCCTCGCTGCTCGCGCGGCGGATCGCGGGCTGATCGCTCACGGAGGTGAACATACAGCCGCGCCGCGACCCGGCCTCAGAGCTCGAAGGCCTCCGCGAGCAGCTCGTAGCTGTGCCGCCGGGCCTCGTGCTCGTAGGTGATGCACACGACGATCGCCTCCTCGGCGCCATACTCGGCCACCACCTCCCGCAGCTGCGTGGCGACCGTCTGCGGTGAGCCCAGCAGCGCGCGCCGCCCTCCCCCGGCGGGCTCGCCGGACTGCTCCTGAGCGGCGAGGAAGCGCTCGGCCCGGTCGGGCGGCGGGATCGCGATCAGTCGTCCCTGACGCAGCAGCGTGAAGGCCATGCGGCCGCTCGAGGCAAGACGCCGCGCGGTCTCGTCGTCCTCGGCGCAGATCGCCCACACGGCGACCGCGGTACGTGCGGGGCCCGGGTGTTCGTGTTCGGCGAAGCGTTCGCGGTAGAGCTGCGCCGCGGGAGCGCCGCGGGGGTTGATGAAGTCCGCGAAGGCATAGGGAAGGCCGAGCTCCGCCGCCCAGATCGCGCTTTGCTGGGAGGAGCCGAGCAGCCACGGCTCGGGCCGCTCGGGAAGCCCGGGGAGCATCGCGGAGAGGCGTGCGAAGGGATGGTCGGCGGGCAGGCTGTCGTCGAGGTAGCCGAGCAGCTCGGAGAGCTGCTGGGGGAAGTCGTCCGGCGAGGCCGCGCGGCGGTCGCGCTGGAGGGCGAAGGTCGTCATCGGGTCGGTCCCCGCGGCGCGGCCGAGGGCCAGGTCGATGCGCCCGGGGTAGAGGCCGGCGAGCAGGCTGAAGGTCTCGGCCACCTTGAAAGGGCTGTAGTGCGGCAGCATCACGCCGCCGCTGCCCACCCTGATCCGCTCCGTCGCGGAGGCGATCGGGCCGATCAGCGCCTCGGGGCTCGGCCCCGCGAGCATCGGTCCGCCATGGTGCTCGGCGACCCAGTAGCGGTGATAGCCGAGCTCGTCGCCGAGGCGCGCGAGATCGATCGTGTTGCGCAGCGCCTGAGGGCCGGAGGAACCCTCCGAGACCGGGGACTGATCGAGGATCGAAAGACGTAAGGGGCCGGCCACGGTCCGTCCAGACTAGGACGCGAGCCGTGCGCCCCCGGCGTTTGCGCCGTTAGGTACATTCCAAACCCAAGGGAGAGAGGACGGGATGTTGGAACCAGTGCTGTTCAGAGATCGCCCGCGGCCTGTCCAGATCGTTCTGGGAGGCATCGTGCCGGCCGCGACCGGCGCACTGGTGGGGGTGCTCGTCGGCGTCTCGACGACTGCCTACTGGATCGTCGCGATCCTCGCGGGCGTCGGCGGCTTCCTGTCGGGCTTCGAGCACCAGGACGGCTGGGGCGGCGCCGACCGCGGCCTGGTCGGCGGCGCGATCTACGGCGCGTCGCTGCTGATCGCCCACGCGATCGCCGGCACCCACGCGAAAGTGTCGCTCGGCAGCTTCCCGCCGCTGCTCGTCGTGGTCACGGCGATCCTCGGCATGCTCCTCGCGGCGCTCGGCGGACGGCTGGCCCGCGCTCTGCGGGAGCGGGCCGCAGCTCGGGACGAGGCCCCCGCGACGAGAACTCTCCTAGAGTGACCGCCGTGCGGAGCGAACGATGAGCGACGCCGGGGAGTCGCCGGACGAGTACCACCTGGTGCTCGACGCCGATGAGGTGCCGGTCGCGGCCAGCGCCGTGCGGCTGCTGATCTCCGACGAGGCGCATGAGCCCGAGATCCGCGGCCTCGCCCGCGACGTGCTCGCGCTGCTGGGCGCTCCGGCCGACGAGCGGGGCGTGGTGACCGTCCCGCTCAGTCCGCGGCAGATGAAGATCACGCACAGTGCGGTGCGGCTGCTGATCAACGACCTGCAGCGCGAGCAGCATGTCGAGCGGGAGATCCTCTGGAGGATCATCCAGAAGCTCCCCGACGAACACGTGATGCGCGCGATCGAGCTGTAAACCGAACTTCGCTCCGTTTACGCTCGCCAGGCCGCGGGTACTGCGCGCCTTGAGGCGGGGCTCGGCACAGCGGAGGATGAGATGCGGAAGGTCTTTGGGGGCGTGGTGGCGCTGCTGGCGTCAGCGGCGGTGAACGGCGCAGTGGCGCAGGCGGCGCCGCCGAGCACATTCGAACCGGTGCTCGAGGCGCAGAACTTCGCGATCACCCAGGAGCGCCAGGCGATCTACGACACGCCTTCCTACCAGGCACGTCTCGCCGAACAGAGCATCCTGAACACGGCCGAAGCGCTCACCGAGCAGGCGAGCGACCCGGGGCGCCTCTTCACCGACGACCTGTGCTGGAACGGGGGCAACGGCTGCGCCGGCGACGTTCGCCTCTATGACTGGCAGAAGAACGGCTATGGGATCGTGCAGAAGGTGCTGTTCACCGCGCGTGACGGCGCGACGCTCTCGGGTCGCGTGTGGGCGACCAGGGCGGGGGCGAAGAAACGGCCGGGCATCGTGATCACCGACGGGTCGGTGCAGGCGGACGAACAGATGTACTGGTACGCCGCACAGGCGCTCGCCAAGGACGGCTACATCGTGCTCACCTTCGACCCCCAGGGCCAGGGCCAGAGCGACACGCCCGGCCGGGCCCCCGACGAAAACGAGGGCTTCCCCGCGCAGAGCGACGGCCGTCCCTTCTACGACGGCACCGAGGACGCGATCAACTTCCTGCTCTCCTCCCCCACCCATCGCTACGAGCCGGTGCCGAGCTGCGAAACCGGAACGAGCCACGCCGCCAAGCAGGACGAACGAGTGGCGGCCGGCCTCGATGCCGCGTACGACCCCTTCTACAAGCAACTCGACCCTTCGAAGATCGGCTTGGCGGGACACTCCTACGGCGCCGCGGGCGTCTCCTACATCGGCCAGTGGGATCCGCGCGTGAAGGCCATCGCCGCCTGGGACAACCTCGGCGGACCGGGGCCGGAAGCGGGCTCGGTGCCGAGCCAGCAGGGTGGCTCGCCGCCGTCCTCGCGGGCGCTCGGCGAGAAGCCCTGCCCGTCGGACCCGGCCGCGAGGAGCGTCGTGCCGATCACGAAGCCGGCGCTCGGCATGTCGGCGGACTACGGTCTGCCGCCGCTGCCCAATGACGGGCTGCCCGAACCGCTGGCGAAGTCCACCGAGTCCCTCGCCTACAGCGAGGCGGGCGTCGACAGCGGCGAGATCATCATCCGCGGCGGCTCGCACCTGGACTTCAGCTTCATTCCCAACCAGGCCTTCGGCGCATCCTTGCGCGGGCCCGACGAGATCGACTGGTACACCTCGGCGTGGTTCGACAAGTACCTGAAGCACCAGGCCTCGGCCGACAAACGCCTGCTCTCCGAGCGCTGGCGCGAAGACCCCGTCGAGACCGCCGTCGACCCGCGTAAAGACGGCAACGCGTTCTCCTTCTACTACCTGTCACGACTCGACATCCATCTGGCCAGCGGAACGCACTGGGAATGCGAGGACCTGCGGGAAGCGTGCGCGGGCATGGTTCACACCGCCAAGGACGGCTTCCCCGGGAGCTACTCCTACTTCACGATCGACACCAGCCCGGACAGCTGACGGCGTCCGCTCTGCAGCGGCCGCTCGCGGGCCCGGCTGCCTACCAGCGCTCCGGCGGACGCCGGCGAGCGCGGTCGCTCTGCGCCTCGGCCTCGAGCTTCGCCGCCCGCCGCATCGGGATCACGAACCACAGCGCCAAGAAGGGGATCGAGGCGAGGCCCGCCGTCAGCGCGCCCGTTCGCGCGCCGAACAGCTTCGTCGTGACAAGCAGCAGGCAGCCGCACATCGCCAGCGCCAGGAACGCGAGTCCGGCGATCACCACGCGGTTGGACTTGAAGACGAGATGGCGCTTGTCGTCGTGGCGGAACAGCCAGCGGTGCTCCGCCGAGGGCGCGATCGTGCACACCGCTGCCAGAGCGGCGAGCAGCAGGGTGACGAGGTAGACGGTTCGCTCAAACGGCCCGACGCCCCTGAAGCCGCTGTCGAACGGCACGATCAGCAGGAAGGCGAACAGCACCTGCACGCCCGTCACGACCACGCGCAGCTCCCCGGTCAGCTCCTCGAGGTTGCGGTCGAAGCGCTCGTGTTCGGTCTCGTCGCGACGGGCATCACCCCCGTCGCCGCGCTCGCCCGTCTCCGGCTCAGCCATCGCCGCTACCTGGACGCGCCCGATGAAACCCAGGGGGTAGCCTCTCGGCCGTGAGCTCCCCTGCCGAAGAGGCCCTCGTCTGCGTCGTCGAGATCCCCAAGGGCAGCCGCAACAAGTACGAGTACGACCCCGATCTCGGCGGCATCAAGTTCGACCGGCTGCTGGTGAGCGCCGCGACCTACCCGACCGACTACGGCTACCTGCGCGGCACGCTGGGCCAGGACGGGGATCCACTGGACGCGCTCGTGTGCCTGTACGAGCCGACGTTCCCCGGCTGCCTGATCCCCGTCAAGCCGCTCGGCATGTTCGAGATGCGCGACGAGAAGGGCATCGACGACAAGATCATCTGCGTCCCGCTGCACGACCCCTACTGGAACCAGAATGAACGTCTCGAGGACCTGCCCCAGCTGCTGCGCCAGGAGATCGAGCAGTTCTTCTCGATCTACAAGGAGCTGGAAGGCAAGGAGGTGAGCATCGGCGGCTGGGGCCCGCGGGCCGACGCCGAGCGCGAGATCGAGGCGGCGCGCCGGCGGCTCGCCGAGCATTCCGACTCGGCCGGCTGAGCTCACCGGGCGCGGTCGCGGGGGCTTGCCGCCCCCGGTGGCACGACGACGACCGGGCAGTTCGCATCGTGTACGAGGTGCTGCCCCGTCGACCAGGGAAGCCGGCCCGCGAGCTGGCCGGAGCGGCCGCCGACGACGACCATGCAGGCGCCCTCGGCGGCCTCCAGCAGAACGCGATGCGGGGAGCCCCTCATCACGCGGCGATCGATCTCCACCCCGACGGCGTCGATCTCATCCAGCGCGAGGTCGAGCAGCGCCTCGGCGTCCTCATGACGATCCGCCGGACTGCGTCCCGACGACGGCGGGTCCCGCACGGGCGGCGCGACCGCCGGGCTCGGTCGCCACGCAATGACGGCGTCGAGGCGGCTCGCCCGGCGCGCGGCCTCGTCTACCGCCCAGCGCAGGGCCGCGGTTGCGCCGGGCGAGCCGTCGACCCCTGTGACGATCCGTTCCCGCTCCCCGGCGCTCCGGGTCATCTGGTTCCTCCGGTCTCGCTGCGTTCGCTGATGTCTACCCGGCGGGACCCGTGCGAAACCCCCTCCCCCGCCTCGCACAGCTGACGTTAGAAATGTGACCGAAACGGGCGGAATACGGCGTTTGCGCCCCGTCCATTGATGGGTATCTCTCCATTATGAGAGCGAGCTTGAGGGAGGCCGTTCCGTGGAGGGTCGGTCGCGCCTCGCGACCATTACCAGGAAAGACGGGGGGCACGCTCCTCGTGCGCTGCTCGCCCACCGGCCAGCGGTAAACCCGTCGGCCGCCCCCGCGGCAGGCGAGCTGTTCACGCGGCTGCGGGAGCGCGGTGATCTCGCCGCGCGCGAGGAGCTCGCGACGATGTTCCTGCCGCTCGCGAGACGATTGGCGCAGCGCTATGTGCGCTCCTCCGAGCCGCGGGAGGATCTCGTGCAGGTTGCGAGTGTCGGCCTGCTGAAGGCGATCGACCGATTCGATCCGGACCGTGGCCACAACTTCACGTCCTTCGCGATCCCCACGGTGCTCGGCGAGCTTCGGCGTTACTTCAGGGACGCGACCTGGGCGGCCCACGTTCCGCGCAGCGCCCAGGAGCGAGCGGCGGCGATCGAAGCGGCGCAGGAGGAGCTGCGGGGCGAGCGCCAGACCGCGCCGACCGTCGACGAGATCGCTGAGTACCTGCAGATCAGCGCCGAGGACGTCCTCGGAGGGCTGCTCGCGAGCCGTGCATACGAAGCCGACTCGCTCGATGCGCCGGCGGCACAGGGAGACGACGGCGACCGGCGCTCGGGCCTCGAGCAGATCGGAGCCGAGGACGCAAGCTACGAGCTGATCGAGGCAGACGCGAGCGCGGTGCCCGCGATCCGCGAGCTCAGCCGGGGCGACCGGCGGGTGCTGCACATGCGCTTCGTCGAAGAAATGAGCCAGAGCGACATCGCGGCGCGGATCGGCGTCTCACAGATGCAGGTGTCACGGATCCTGTCCCGCTCCCTGGCCCGGCTGCGAGAGCTGGCCGACGCACCGGCCACCTGATCGTGGCTCAGGGTTGCTTGACGAATGGAAGCACCGCGTCGAGTCCCGTCACCTCGAACAGCCGCTGAACCGCCCTAGGGCCTCGAACCAGCTGGAAGGCGCAGCCGCGATTCGAGCACAAGCCGCTCGTGCGAACGATCACCGCGAGTCCGGTCGAGTCGATGAAGCTCAAACCACTGAGGTCCATCGTGATGCTGCGGGTGCTCCCGGAACACGCACGCGAAACGGCTGCTTCGAGTGTCGCCGCGCTCGTCAAGTCGAGCTCTCCGGCGAGCCTGAGTATGCGATCCTCGCCCGCCTCGATCTCCTCTATGTCGATCGCGGCGGGCGTCCCCATGCGGCCGGCGATGCTAACACGACGGCACACCGCGGCGCGTGGGGCGAAGCCAACACGACGGCACGCCGCGGTATGTGGGGCGAAGCTGGTCGCGGTCAGCGAGCGCCGGCTTTCGCCGCGCTCCGTTTGGCCGTCGCTTTGACCCGCCCGCGGGTGCGGGCGCTCGTCGACGCTTTCGCGGTCGCTTTCGCTTTTTTCGCGGCCGTCCGCGAGGCGGCTTTCGCTTTGCTGCGAGATTTCGCTGTAGTCGCTTTCGCCGCTGTCGTCGTGCGTTTGGCGCTCGTGCCTTTCGCGCTCGCTCGTTTCGCGCTCGCTCGTTTCGTGCTCGCGCCTTTCGTGCCCGTTCGTTTGGCACTGGCTCGTTTCGAGCTCGCACGTCCGGCGGTGCCCCGCGCGGCGGCGCGCTCCCGGGCGGGAACCTCCTCTTGCGCGACGGCTTTGGTGAGCGCCGGGATCAGGCGCTGCAGGAAGGCGGCCATGCGCTCCTCCTCACGACGGATCGCGCGGGCGAGCTTCGAGGTGTCGATGTCTCCGACGGCGTTCGCTAGCACCTCGATCGCCGAGTAGGTCGCGATCTCATCGTGCTCGTCGGCGTACTCGCTCTTGGCGTTCCTCAGCATCTTCTCCTGCTCGCCCGTGCCGCGGATCGCTTGCAGGGGTGCCCTCGCGGCGGCGAGCGCGCGTGAGCCAAGCTCGACTGCTGCGCTCGCCCCCTGGGAGAGCGCCTCCGGTCCCGGCAGCGTCACGACCTCGGGCACGCCGCCCAGTCGTTTGATGCGCCGCTCGAGCTCCCGCCGCTCGAGCTCCCGGGCGTGCCGTTTGGTCTCGGTGAGGTGCTGCTGGAGGCGCTTGCGGTAGGGCGCGCGCGTCGTCATCTCGATGTGCGCCTGCAGAGCGGTCTCGAGCTCCTTCTCCTTGCCGTAGGCCTCGTTGAGGTACTGGACCAGCTTCGTGTCACGTCTCGTCAGCTCCGTCACGGACGTTCCTTTCGCATCGCGTGGGGGGGTCTTCCACGCAGTACCCGCACAGCGGGATGCAAACCGGTCATCGCGACTGCGGGTGAGCCGCCTCTCATCTCGCGCTTTTCGCGCCGGGCCGGCGAGCACGACTCGGCTCAGGCCGCGGGGTCGGGCTGCCACGGCGCCCACTCCGTGGCGCGCATGCGTCCCTCGAGGCTGCGGAGCTCAGTGACGTCGACGAGTGTCACGACCGCGCCACGGCGGCGCCCGCGACGATCCTTCGCGGGCCGGGCAGCGGTCTCCAGCAAAACGTCGCCGCGCGGCAGCGCAACGAGCACGTCGACGCCACTCACGACCTCCCCTTCGAGAGCCCGGATCGGGGCGAGGTCCTCGATCAGGATCGGCACCCCCGAAGCGGTCCGCGGGCGCAGCTCGCGCATCCAGGTGTCCGGGTAGGTGCCGAGTGCGCCGCAGCCTGCGCCGAGGAGTTCGCGCGCGTGACGATTGGCATGGGTCAGGCGGCCGTCGGGGCCGACGGCGACCATCGCAACCCCTACGAGTTCGAGTGCGGCCTCGAGCAGGTCGGAGCTGTCGCGCCCCGATCTACCGGCGTAGCGGAGCGCGGAGAACAGTCGCGGCACCTGGCCATCGTGCTCAGGCGGTACCCAATCTTCAATCCCACGGACGGGGGATCTGGCTCATCGCAGCGTGTCACTGTGGAGGGCGTGTTGAGCGCACATCGCGACCGCCACGAGCTGCGCACGGGTGTGCACGTCGAGCTTCCCCATCGAGTTGCGCACGTGGCTGCGAACGGTCTCCGGAGAGACGTGCAGCTCGGCGGCGATTTCGTTGGTGTCCTTTCCGAGGGCGATCAAGGTGACGATTTCCCGCTCGCGGCTCGTCAGCGCGAGCTGGGCGGCCGAAGGCGCCGGAGGGATCTCGGGCTCGCTGCCCAGCATCATCACGTAGAGCGCCCGGCGCTCCCCGTCGACGTCCGCGAGGCGCGCCGCGAAGGTAACCTGCACTTCCGAGCCGTCGCCGCGCACGAGGTCGCG
>WNFI01252241.1_pt1 | contig 21983 bp, 18 predicted proteins | sample 5400471 | NCBI WGS metagenome assembly WNFI01 (sample SAMN13153348, study PRJNA577476) | soil metagenome | isolation source: 100 cm saprolite on Douglas fir-dominated hillslope | place: USA:California | collected 2013-09-17
CGCGATCTATCCGCTGTGCGGCAACGTGCACGGTGCCGGGATCCTGCGCCTCACCTGCGCGCCGTTCGGGCCGCCGCGCTGGCAGCGCCTCGCGGCGCGTTACCTCGAGCGCGTACTCACCCATTTCCGCTACACCGGGATCCTGACGCTCGAGTTCTTCGTGCGCCGCGGACGCCTCATAGCCAACGAGATGGCCCCGCGCGTTCACAATTCCGGGCACTGGACCATCGAGGGCGCGGCCACCAGTCAGTTCGAGAACCATCTGCGCGCGATCCTCGATTTGCCGCTCGGCACGACGCGCCCGCGCGGGTATTCGGCCATGATCAATCTCATCGGGCGGATGCCCGCACGCGCGACGCTCCTGGCGCACCCGGGCGTGCACCTGCACGACTACGGCAAGCGCGCCCGCCCGGGCCGCAAGCTGGGTCACTGCACGCTCATCGAGCCGACCGCCGCCCGGCGCGATGCGCGCGCGCGGCGGCTGCTGCGTGATTTGGCCGTGGCCATACGCATCCCGTAACATCGCAACGCCCGACTCGCCCATGTATCTGGAACCCTTCAAGCTCAAGGAGTTGCCGTTCCGGCTCAGCCCGGATCCCCAGTTCCTGTACCTCTCGAAGCAACACGCCCGCGCCAAGGCGTACATGGAGTCGACGATCTGGTTCACGGACGGCTTCGTGGTGATCACCGGCGAGATCGGCTCGGGCAAGACCACCCTGATCGAGTCCTTTCTCAAGGAGGTGCCGGCGGACGTGGTCGTGGCGCAGATCAACCAGACTCAGGTCTCGGCCATCGACTTCCTGCAGGCGGTGCTCGTGCAGTTCGGCTTCTCGCCCTTCAAGATGCGCAAGGCCGAGCTCATCAGCACCATCAACAACTTCCTCACCGGGCAGCACGCCGCGGGGCGCAAGGTGCTGCTCATCGTCGATGAGGCGCAGAACCTCACCATGCGCGTGCTGGAGGAGATCCGCCTGCTCTGCGGGGTCGAGACTACCAAGGACAAGGTGCTGCGCATCATTCTCGCCGGGCAGCCCGAGCTCAACGACAACCTCGGCGCCTCCGAGCTCGCGCAGCTGATGCAGCGGGTGCGGCTGCGCTTTCACCTGCATAACCTGACCGAGGCCGAGACGCACAGCTACGTCCATCACCGCCTGGACGTCGCCGGCGCGGGCGACCGCCAGATCTTCACCCCCGACACTTTCCCCGAGGTGTTCCGCTACAGCGGCGGCGTACCACGGCTCATCAACACCCTGTGCGACACGGCGATGATGGCCGCCTACAGCGCCGACCGCAGCACGGTGACGCGTGCCGACGTCATCAGCGCGGTGCGTGAGCTGCAGTGGGTCGAGCACAGCGCACGCCCACAGCCGCAGCCGCCCATCGCCGTGGCACACACCGACACCGACTCGGAGTCAGCGACACAGGAGCGCCCGGCGGTGGCCGACCCGGCGCTGGCCGACCCGGCGGCGGTGCTCGGGCGACTGCTGGTCGCGACCGAGGGCCGTACCGTGCACGAGATAAGCCTGCGCCCCGGCAGAGTCGTCATCGGCCGCACGCCCGACAACGACGTACAGATCGACAGCCGCTTCATCAGCCGCCATCACTGCCAGGTGACCACCACAGCCCACTCCTGCGTGATCGAGGACCTCAACAGCACCAACGGCACATGCGTGAAGTCGAACCGCGTGCGCCGGCACGACCTGAACGACGGCGACGTGGTGCTGATCGGCAAGCACGAGCTGCTCTACGTGGATGAGCGCCCCTCGCGCGGGCGCGGCGCTCTCAGCGACAGCTTGCCCGGCCTGCAGGCAGCCTCGGACGCCGCCGCGCCCACCCCGACCAGGTAGGTAGCCGACCTGAGCGCGCGCTCAGTGCGGGTCCTTGCCAGTGAGGGAGTCCGGGTCGGCGTACTGCGAGCGCAGGTGCCGGTAGTCCCGCCGCCGCAGCAGCACCACGATCCCCCCGAGGAGCGTGACGAGGCCGAGCACGCCGGCGAGCAGGCTGAGCCTGCCGCGTCCGGCGAGCCAGTAACTAGCCACGAGCGCGCCGGCCCCGAGGCTTATGTAGAGCCAGGGCAGGCCTTCGTAGAGGGGGCGTGAGAAATGGAGACTGAGCCGCGGCATGGCGCATCGTAGCGCGCCGCGGGTGGGCGTTGGAACCGGTGGGTCCTGGAGGGCCGGCTCAGCCGGCCGGCTCAGCCGCCGAGGCCGATGAGCTTCGCGAGCCGCTCGAGGAGCGAGGGCTTCCAGCCATCGACGCGGAAGTCCTCCCGATGCGCCGCAGCGCGGCGGCTGGATTCGGCCAACAGCTCCGCCGGGATGTTGAGCCGCGGGGTATCGACGGTGTCCTCAGCGTACATCGGATTTCCTCTCGGCGAACGACTCGCTTGATGCACGTTACGGACTCGCGTTGAAAAGGGGTGTGTGGACAATCACAGCTTCGACAGCGAATCGATTATGTCGCGCCCCGCGTCGCCGGAACACGTGACTCCGCGCTGCGACACTGTCGCCGCGCCGGCTTGGGCTCAGGCGGTGCCGCCCACCGTGAGCGCATCGATCCTGAGTGTCGGCTGTCCGACGCCGACGGGCACGCTCTGCCCATCCTTGCCGCACGTCCCCACGCCGTCGTCGAGCTTCAGGTCGTTCCCGACCATGGAGACGCGCGTCAGTACGTCGGGGCCGTTGCCGATCAGAGTCGCGCCCTTCAGCGGTGCGCCGATGCGGCCGTTCTCGATCGCGTAGGCCTCGCTCGCCGAGAACACGAATTTGCCGGAAGTGATGTCCACCTGGCCGCCGCCGAAATTCACGGCGTAGATGCCGCGCTGCACCGAGCGGATGATCTCCTCCGGGGCGTGCGGCCCGGGCCGCATGTAGGTGTTGGTCATGCGCGGGAGCGTCATATGGGCGAAGGACTCGCGCCGGCCGTTGCCGGTCGGGCGCATCCCCATCAGGCGCGCATTCAGGCGGTCCTGCATGTAGGCGCGCAGCACGCCGTTCTCGATGAGCGTCGTGCACTGGGTCGGTACGCCTTCGTCGTCGATGTTGAGCGAGCCGCGCCGCGCACTCAGCGTGCCGTCGTCCACCACAGTGCACTCCGGCGCCGCCACGCGCTCGCCAATGCGGCCGGTGAAGGCCGAGGTGCCCTTGCGGTTGAAATCGCCCTCGAGCCCGTGACCGATCGCCTCGTGCAGCAGGATCCCCGGCCAGCCGGGACCGAGCACCACGGTCATCGTGCCGGCGGGCGCCGGTCGCGCGTCGAGGTTGACGAGCGCCTGGCGCGTCGCTTCGCGCGCCAGCGCGAGCGGGCGCTCGCCCGCGACCAGCTCGGCGAGCGAGTAGCGGCCACCCGCGCCCGCATAGCCCTGTTCGCGCCGGCCGTCCTGCTCGACGAGCACCGAGACGTTGAAGCGCACCAGCGGTCGCACGTCCGCCGCCAGCTCACCCTCGCTCGTGGCGATGAGCACCACCTCGTGCACGGCCACGACGCTCGCGGTCACGTGCACGACGCGCGGGTCGATGCGCCGTGCCTCGCGGTCGACGCGCTCGAGCCAGGCGACCTTGTCACTCACTTCGAGCGTGGCCGCGGGGTCGTCGGGCAGATACAGCCGGTGCCCGGTCTGCGCGCGCCAGGGGCTGACGCGCCCGCTCCCCCCGTGCAGCGCGATGGCGCGCGCCGCGCGTGAGGCTTCCTCGAGCGCCGGCAGCATGATCTCGTCCGAATAGGCGAAGCCCGTCTTCTCCCCGGCGAGGGCGCGCACCCCGACCCCCTGCTCGATGCTCGCGCTGCCGTCCTTGACCATCCCGTCCTCGAGCGACCAGGACTCCTGGTGCGTGAGCTGAAAGTACAGATCCGCGAAATCGACCGAGTGCGCGAGCACCTCGCCGAACACCCGGTCGAGGCGCGCATCGTCGAGGCCGCTCGGCCGCAGGATCAGCTCGCGCGCGAGTTTGAGCGGGTCGGCAGGCAGGGAATCACTCATATCGGCTCCGGCTCCGTGAAGGCCCGGTGCAGCAGCGCCGGGAAGCTCTCGCGTACCCCCGCCTGCCGTGCAAGATCCACCTCGGCGATCGCGCAGCCGCGCCCGCGCGGCACGCGCTGCAACACCCGTCCCCAGTAATCGACAATCATGCTGTCGCCGTAGGTCTCGCGGCCACTCGGGTGAAACCCCGACTGCGCCGGCGCAAGAACATAGCAGAGATTCTCGATGGCCCGCGCCCGCAGCAGCGGCTCCCAGTGCGCCTGGCCGGTGGGACTCGTGAAGGCCGAGGGTATGACGAGCAGCTGTGCGCCGGCGGCGCTCAGGTAGCGGTAGAGCTCGGGAAACCGGACGTCGTAGCACACCGAGAGCCCGAGCCGGCCCGCGGGCGTGTCGATGAGCGCAGGGCCCACACCCGGCGCCACGTGCGCCGACTCCCGGTAGCTCTCGGCCCGTCCGGGAATGTCGACGTCGAAGAGGTGAATCTTGTCGTAGCGGGCGACGCGCCGCCCGTCGCTGTCGTAGACCAGCGAAGCGGCCGCGACGCGCCCGTCGGCGCCGGCGCGCAGCGGCACCGTGCCGCCCACGATCCACAGCCGCAGCCGCCGCGCAGTCGCCCCCAGGAAGTCCTGCGCGGGGCCCGCGCCGTCGCCCTCGGCCACGGCACGCTTGTCGGCGTCCTTCAATCCCATGAAGGAGAAATTCTCGGGCAGCGCCGCGAGGCTCGCCCCGAGAGCCGCCGCCTCTTCCAGCAGCCCGCGCGCCTGCTCGAGGTTCGCGCTCACGTCCGGACCCGAGGTCATCTGCAGCGCCGCAACTCTCATCGTCCCCTCATTCCGCAGGTGTCACTCGCGGCTCATCCCAGCTTCCCTGCAGGTGCAGCGCAGCGTGTGTGCGCCCGGCGGGGGACCCGCTGATGAGCTCGCGCAGCGACAGCCACACCGCCGCCACCTTCGGGCTCGGTGCCAGGCGGCGCACCGCGCTCGGCAGGCGCTCCTCACCGCGCAGGATCCAGGCCTGCGCATCGTAGTCGCGCTGGATGAGGCCGGTGCGGCCGCGCACCAGGATCTCCGCGTCGCCGTCGAAGTGAAGATTGGAGGTCGTCGCCTGTCCCTCGTGCACGGTGTAATCCGCCGTAAGGCTCGAGAAATCCAGTCCCGCCCGGTCCCCCGCGCGGTGCTCCGCCCGCAGCCCCGCGCTCAAGGCCGGTACGGCGAGCAGTGCGAAGGGTACGCCGCTGAGGGCCGCCGCCGAGCCACGCACGGCGCCCTGCTCGAACGCCATATGGAGCTTGCCGTCGAGCGTTGCAAGGGAGGGGAGCGAGCGCTGCGGCCATTGGAGCTCACCCTCGAGCCGCGCACGGCTCGCATCGAGCTCCGGCCGCAGACCGAGCGCCGCGAGCGTTGCGGCGGCATCGCGGCTGTAGAGACTGAACTGCGCCCGGCAGGCGCCGTCCTGGCAGCGCACCGCCGCCTGCGCGTCCTCGTGGTCCCCGGCGATGTGCAGCGCGCTCATCTCGAACGCCTGCGGCCGGGCGGCGAGCGTTGCGGCGAGCCGTCCGAGGGGTCGCCCCTGCCAGCGCAGCTCGTCGACGGAGAGCTGCACCACGGGACCGAGCGCGGCGAGCAGCGCGGGGCCGGCCAGTATATCGGGGAGTGGCGCGGCCTCGAGCCGCTCGAGGTGCACGAGCACCGGGTGCGCCGTGCTCACGAGCGCCGGGCAGCGCACCGTGCCGAGGAGCTCCGCCGAGTCGAGTTGCAGCTGCGCGCCGGCAGCGCTCGCATCCGCGACCACGCTCACGTCCGCGAAGCTGCGCGAGCCGGCGAGAACCTGCGCGGCCGTGAGCCGCGCGTGCAGCGCGGGCAGCGCCGCATCCCGGCTCGCCTGGCGCCAGAGCGCGAGCGCGGCCGGCAGGTCGAGGCGGCTCACCCGCCCGTCGAGCTGCAGCACCGCTTCCGCAGGCAGCGCAGGCGGCGCAGGCGCCGCGCCCCCGAGGCGCACGCTCGCGCGCTCGATGCGCCAGAGCTCCCCGCTGCTCTTCAGCACCGCCCAGGCACGCAGCCGATCGCCGAGGCCGACGAGCAGCTGCCCGGTGTCGCTCCCCGCCTGCAGGTCCAGGTGCAGAGGAAGCAGGGCACCCGCCGGCTTGCCCAGGGGCTCGGGCAGCGTGCTGCCGAGACCGACGAGGCTCGAGTCCGCGCGCACGCGCCATCGCGGACCGGTCCCCTGCGTGGGCGGCAGTACGCTGAAGAGGGCGCTCCATTCGGCATTACCGCTGAGGCTGCCCGGCTCGCCGGCTGCGGCGGCCTCACCCACCCCCGCCGCCCGCAGCGCCTGCCGTACGTCCACCGCGCCGCGACCCGTGATCGCGAGCGCCGTAAAACCCGCCTCGCGCCGCTCTCCGACGGCGAGCGTGACGGGGCCGGACAGCCACTGGCCCGTCAGCGTCGAGGGCTGGAGGTGCCCGCCCGCGAAGCCGAGCGTGCCGCGCAGCGCCTCGATCGGCGGCACTCCGGCGAGCGGGCGCCATTGCACGCCCCCGAGTGCGGCCGCGATCCGCACCAGCGGGCCCGGTGCGCGCAGCGCCGCCGCGCCGCCGCCGCGCGCGGCGGGCACGCGCACGTCCACGTCGAGGAGCATCGTGCCGCGCAGATCGAGATCCTGGATGCCGGGTGCGTACAGCGCGAGCTCCGGATGCGCCCGCGACCAGGCGAGCAGCGGCTCCACCCGCCCGCTCAGCCGCCCGGCAAGGTGCACGGCCCCCTGCCCGCGCGCATCCCATACGGCCTGCGCCGTGCCGAGCTGCCAGGGCGCGGCGGCACGGGCATCGATCGTGGCGCGCTCGATCGCGGCACGAATGCGTGTGCCGCGCCACTCGAGGCGCGCGTCCAGCCGGTGTACGCCGGGCCAGGGATCAAGTCCGGCGAGACTCGCCGCGCGCAGCTCGAGCGTGCCGCTCGAGTCACTCGCGCCGCGCGAACCGCGCCATTCGAGATCCGCGCTCGCGATGCGCCCGGCGGTGAGCCGCGCGGCCCCGGGAGCGAGTCCGGCGAGCGCCCCGGGACCGATGAGCCGAGCGAGCCACTCGACGTCGACGTCCTTGAGCGCGACATGCGTTTCGATGCGGGGGACGGCGGCGCCCTGCGCGCCGAGCGTGCCGCTCGCGGCGAGGCTCATCTGCGCGTGCCGGATCTCGACATCGTCGCTGCTGAGCTGCCAGCCGTCTGCGCCCGCGGCGAGAGCGAGCCGCGCCGCGACCGTGAACCCCTCCACGGTGAGCGGCTGTGCGCGCGCGAGGCTCAGGCGCGCTGCCTTGCCGTGCACGTCAGCCAGCAATCGGTCCTCTCTTCCGGAGACCTCCGCCGTGAGCCCCTCGAGGCTCACGGCGCGCGTCGCCGTGGCGAGGGCCAGGTCCTCGATCCGCGCCGCCCCCTTGAGGCGCTCACCGGCCGGGCGGCGGGCGTCCCAGTCGAACGTGAGCTCGCGCACGAGTCCATCGAGCGCAAGCTCCTCGAGTGGCAGGCGCGGGAGATACGTGTGTGCGAGGGCCGCGAGGATCGGCAGCGGAGCCTCCTGCAGGCGCCCGCGCAGCGTCTCGGCGCTCGCCGCGGCATCGAGGCTGACGGTGAGCGGCACGGACGAGCGCGAATCGAGCCCGAGCGCCTGGGCCTCGAGGTGCCAGTAATTCCCGAGGCGCGCGAGCTGCCACGAACTGCGCAACGGCGGCAGCGTGAGCGCCGTGCCGTCCCCCGCCGCCGGCGGCCGCCATTCGAGCCCCTCCGCCGACAGCGTGCCCTCGGAACGCACCAGCCTTCCGGCGGTGAAGTCGCTCCGTACCTCGAGATCGCCGCGCCCGCGCTGCGGCAGGCGACCCGTCAGCGCGGCGGTGCCGAGCGCATGCCAGCCGGAGAATTCGAGCCCGCGGCCCTCGAAGCTGAGCGTCCCGCTCAAGGTCTCCGGCTGCACCGGATCCCCCTGCATCGTGAGCGCGAGGTGGGCACTCGTGCCGAGGTTCGCGGGCAGGAGCACGAGCGCGTCAGCGCTCCAGGATGAGGCCAGGCGGCGCAGCTGCGCATGCCGCACGCTGATCGCCAGCGGCAGGGCGGCGGCGCCCGGGGCGGGTAAGCGCAGCGTGCCGCCCTCGAGATCGATGCGTCCGCCGCGCCAGCGCGAGAGCAGCCGCGCGCCGTGGCCGAGCACTCCCGCGGAAGCGGCGCCCGCTCCACGTGCCGCTGAGCGCTCGAACGTGGCGGCCCCGAGATCCACGTCCGGCTCGACGAACGTGATGCGCCCGGCCTCGAGCTCCCCGCTGCGCAGCATCCGCCAGGCGTCGAGCCCGACGATGAGCCTCGGTGAGCGCAGCAGCGCCGCACCCGCCCCGGGCTCACCGAGCACCACGGAGTGGAACACGGCTTCGGGGCCGTACCAGCCCCACCCCACCGTGAGCCCGGAGAAGCTCACCTCGAGCCCGGTCTGCCGGCGGATCAGCTCCTCGAGTGCCGCCCGGTGCTGCGGCACGCGCGCCACCGCGAGCTCGAAGGCGACCCACACCACGGCGCCGAGGATCGTGACGCCGCCCAGCAGCAGGCCCGCGAGCCGCAGCCGCGCGTGCGCCGACCGTTGCACTGGCGACTCGCTCACGCTCATGCCCTCAGACCAGCACGACGTCGTAGTGATCCACCCCGTAGAGGGCCTCGACCTGCAGGCGGATCGGACGGCCGACCTGCGCCTCGAGATCACCCAGTGCGGCGGACTCCTCGTCGAGGAGCCGGTCCACGACGTCCTGGTGAGCGAGTATCAGCAGCTCGCGCGAGGCAAACTGTCGGCTCTGTCGCACAATTTCCCGAAAAATCTCGTGGCAGACGGTTTCCGGGGTGCGGATGAAGCCGCGCCCCGTGCAGCTTGGACACGGCTGGCACAGCAGGTGTTCCAGGCTCTCGCGGGTGCGCTTGCGGGTCATCTCGACGAGCCCGAGCGGCGAGAGACTCACGATGCGGGTCTGCGCGCGATCACCGGTGAGCGCGCGCTCGAGCGCCACGAGCACCGCACGCCGATGCGGCTCATCGTGCATGTCGATGAAGTCGATGATGATGATGCCGCCGAGGTTACGCAGTCGCAGCTGCCGGGCGATGCTCCCCGCCGCCTCGAGGTTGGTGCGGAAGCTGGTGTCCTCGAGGTTACGGTGGCCGAGATAGGCCCCGGTGTTGACATCGATGGTAGTCATCGCCTCGGTCTGATCGATCACCAGGTGGCCACCGGATTTCAGCGGCACCCTGCGATCGAGCGCCCGGGCGATCTCCTCTTCGACGCCGTTCAGGTCGAACAGCGGCCGCGCTCCCGCGTACAGCTCGATCGCCGGCGCCGTCCCCGCGATGAATGCGGCGGCGAATTGCTGCATGCGCTCGTGCTCGGCGGCCGAATCGACCAGCACGCGGCTGACGCCGCGGCCGATCTCATCGCGCAGCACGCGCAGGCTGAGCGGCAGGTCCTCGTGCACCACCGTGCCCGCAGCGACCTGGGCGGCGCGCGTGCGCACGTGCTCCCAGAGCCTGCCGAGGTAGAACATGTCCTCCCGCAGCCCCTCGAGGGAGGCCCCCTGGGCTGCGGTGCGCACGATGTACCCGCCGCTCGCACCCGGTCCGAGCAGCTCCCCGAGCAGCGCTTTGAGGCGCGCGCGCTCGGCCTCGTCCTCGATGCGTGCCGAGACACCGATCGAATCCCCGCGCGGCATGTACACCAGGTACCGCGAGGGCAACGCGATGAAGGTCGTGAGCCGCGCCCCCTTGGTGCCGATCGGGTCCTTGATCACCTGCACGAGGAGACAATCGCCGCTCGCGACCCGCCGGCGGATGTCCTGCGCCGCGGCGGGATCGGCGAAGGATGCGTCGACCACGGTGTCGGCGGCGAGGTCATCCCCAGCCGCGGTGGCGGTACCGGCGCCGGTGCGGGCGGAGGAGTCGCCGGCGATGTCGGCGGCGTGCAGGAAGGCCGTGCGCTCGAGCCCGATGTCCACGAACGCCGCCTGCATGCCGGGCAGCACGCGCGAAACGCGCCCCTGGTACAGGTTGCTCACCAGGCCGCGGCGGCTGGCGCGCTCGATGTGGATCTCCTGCATCACGCCGTTCTCGAGGATCGCGGCGCGGGTCTCGCTCGGGGCGATGTTGACCAGGATTTCGATGCTCACCGCCTAGGCTCCGCGGGTTGGCGCGTCGAGCCCGTACGGCAGGCCTGCCGCGCGCAGGAGCTGCGCCGTCTCGAAGAGCGGCAGGCCCATGACGCCGGAGTAGCTGCCGTGCAGGTGCTCGATGAACACCGCACCCCGCCCCTGCACGGCATAGCCGCCGGCCTTGTCGCGCGGCTCTCCGGTGCGCCAGTAGGCGAGGCACTCGGCGCGGGAGAGCGCGCGCAAGCGCACCTCGCTCGCGCTCAGGCGGTGCTCGAGCGTGCCGTGGGCGGCGAGTGCCACGGCGGTGAGCACCCTGTGGCTGCGCCCAGACAGGGCTTCGAGCATCGCGACGGCTTGCGCTTCATTCGCAGGCTTCCCGCAGACCCGCTCGTCCACCACGACGGTCGTGTCCGCCGCCAGCACCGGGAGCCTCATGCCGCGAGACTGCACGGCGAACGCCTTGGCGCGCGCCATGCGCACGACGTAGTCCGCCGCGGGCTCCCCCGGGGCGAGCGCCTCGTCGATATCTGCGGCGCTCACGAGGTGTGGCACCCCGATCTGCCTCAGCAGCTCGTGTCGCCGCGCAGACCTCGAGGCGAGGCACAGGAGCGGCGCTTCGTCCACGGTCGGCATCAGTCGCGGTGATAGGGATGGTGGGTCAGTATGGCGTGCGCCCGGTAGAGCTGCTCGAGGAGCAGCACGCGCGCGAGCGCATGCGGCAGCGTAAGGCGGGACAGCGCCAGCGTGAAGTGGCTGCGCGCCAGCGCCTCCGGGGCGAGCCCGTCGGGACCGCCGACGAGGAAGGCGAGATCCACGCCCTGCTGCATGCGCCCCTTGAGCCACGCGGCGAGCTCGTGCGTCGTGACCTGCTCGCCACGCTCATCGAGGGCGGCCACATGATCCCCCGCGCGCAGCGCCGCGAGCAGCCGCCCACCCTCCTCGCTCTTCGCCTTGTGGGCCTGGCCGCCGGGGCCGCGCCTGCCGGGCTCGATCTCGACTACCGAGACTCCGAGGCCCGCGAGCCGGGTGAGGTACTCATCGCAGGCGTCGCGCACCCAGGCGGGCAGCCGCGTGCCCACCGCGATCACCCGCACGCGCATCGGCCTACCGCGAGCGGCGGGGCCGCCGGGCGCTGGTCCTGGAGAGCACGGGTTCCGGGGCGCTCACCGCGACCGGTCCGCCGTCCCACAGCCCCTCGAGGCGGTAGAACTCGCGCACCCGCGGCAGCATCACGTGCACGAGGATGTCCTGCAGGTCGACCAGCACCCACTCGCCGTCGCGGGCTCCTTCGGTGCCGAGGGACCGGAAGCCGGCGGCCTTGGCCTTCTCCAGCACGCGCTCGGCGATCGAGCGCACGTGACGGTCGGAGTTGCCGCTCGCGATCACCATCGTGTCGATGATATCGGTGAGGCCCCGCACATCCAGCACCCTGACATTCACGGCCTTCATATCCTCGAGCGCGGTCGTTACGGCGAGTTGCAACGGCGAAGCGCGCTCCGCTGAGGGGCGCAGGCGTGCGCGGGTGGTCATGTGCTTAAGCGAGTTCTCCTAAGGGCTTTCAGCGGGCGCTATCCTGCCTGCAGCATAGCACCTCGTCTCGAGAATGATCTGCCTCACGGCATCGGGAACGAGGTAGCGTGGATCGCGGCCGGCGATGATGAGGGCGCGCAGCTCGGTGGAGATCTCGAGCTGGGTCACGGCGTGCACGTACACGCAGCCGGCGGGCCGCTCGTGCAGCACGCGGATCGAGCCCGTGCCGTGATCGACCATCACCTCCCCCAGAGGGCCCCGTGGCGCAGCTCCGTCAGCGTGTCGACCGAGTACGAGAGGCCGCTGCGACGCACTTCGCGGTCATCGACGACGAAGCTCGGCTGATCGGCGATGGCCGCCGCGACCATCTGCAGCCGCCGCTCGGGGCTAGCGTACAGCTGGGCGCGGTGCGGGGGGCTCCCGGTCGGCAGGAAGCGCACCTCCGCGAGCCTGAGCTCCTGCCACAGCTCGTAGGCCGTGCGCAGGTGGCCGCAGTGAATGGGGTCGAAGGTGCCACCGAAGACGCCGATCGGCTGCATGTCTCAGCCTGGCGCCCACAGCGGTGTGCCGCTCAGCTCGGCGGCGAGCAGCGCCAGCTCATCCCACGCGTCCCCGGGGAGGCGTCCCTTGATGGTGCGATCCACACGCGCAGCGCGTGCGGTGAGCGCTGCAAACGGCAGCCGGGCCGAGCGGCGCTGCGCCAGCGCGAGGGCGGCGCCCTGGCGCTGCCACGGCGGCGGCTTACCGCCGCTGCGGGCGTGCCACACCTCCCGCAGCGCGCGCGTGAGCGCCCAGAGCACGAGCGTCGCTTCGCTTCCCTCCGCCCGCAGCCCCGCGAGCACGCGCAGCACGCGCGCGGTCTCACCGGCGAGTGCCGCTTCCCCGAGCCGGAACACATCGAAGCGCGCGCTGTCGGCGACGCTCGCGAGCACCGCCTCGGCGGTCAGGGCCTCTCCCGGCGCGAGGAGCGCGAGCTTGGCGAGCTCCTGCTGCGCGGCGAGCAGATTCCCCTCGGTGCGCGAGGCGAGGAGCTCGAGAGCCTCCTCGCTCGCCTCGAGGTGGAGGCGGCGGCAGCGGCTGCGCAGCCAGGCGACGAAGCGCTGCAGATCCACCGGCCAGACCTGCACCCAGGCGCCATTCGCCTCGGCCGCGCGCACCCAGTCGGCGCCCTGCGCCTCGCGATCGAGGCGCGGCGCCAGCACGAGGAACACGGTGTCGGGATCGCGCAAATTGAGCAGCGCGAGGAGCGCGGCGTTGCCCGCGGCGCCGGGCCTGGCGCTCGGCAGGCGGATCTCGAGCACCCGGCGCGCCCCGAACAGCGAGAGATTCGCCGCGGAGGCCCGGACCGAGTCCCAGTCGGCGGCGCGCTCGATGAAGTGCACCTCGCGCTCGGTGAAGCCCGCGCTCTTCGCCCGCTCGCGCACGGCATCCGCCGCCTCGGCGGCGAGCAGTGGCTCATCGCCCGAGATCAGGTACGCCGGCAGCAGGCGTTCCCGGAGATGCGTGACGAGTGAGTCGGAAGTGAGCTTCAATCAGCCTCAACGGCCCGGAGCCTCGTGCGGGCCGCTTCCATTATCACCCAGCCGTGATCCAGGACTCACAAAAACCCGCTGCGCTTGCTGCCCTCGGGCGGGACGGCTAGTCTTTGTGTTCGGTCGAAACTGGACGGTCCTTTGAGTATCGGTCTTCGCCGCAATCGCCTCGTAGCCCTGCTGACGGCCTGCGCGTTATTGGTCGGTGCCGCCGCGTACTCGGCGCACGACCTGGGCGATCGCTCGCACGAGCACTCGCATTGCGACCTGTGCTTGCACTTCAGCGGCAGCGCCGGCTCACCCGCGCACGCGAAAGCCGTCGGCAAGCCAGTGCTGGTGGTGCGCGTCGCTGTCGCGCGCCCGCAAATCACTCTGCCCACGCGCTCGCCGCTGGGCCATCACCTGCCTCGAGGTCCTCCCGCAAGCCTCACCGTGATCTGACGCTCCACCGGACTCGCCTCGCCCTGGGGGCGATGCCGGCTGCAGGACCGTTGGATTTTCCCAAGCTCTGGAACGACGGCGTGCTCGCACGCCGCAACCGGCTTTGCCGGGTGACACGGTTTCGAGGAGTCGGTCGATGTCAACACTTCGTTATTGCGCTGCGCGCGTATTCGTCGCGGCAGTTTCCCTATGCGCCGCAACGGGGGCGCTCGCTCAGGTCGCCGATCAGCCCGGCGCCAACCTGCCCACGATCGTGGTCACCGCGCAGCACCTGAACGAGGAGCGTGCACGGATCGACACCCAGACCGGCGCCTCCACCTACACCTTCAACGCCGACGACATCCAATCGGCTCCGGGCGGAGACAACGTGCAGATGAATCAGGTCATGCTGCAGGTGCCGGATGCCGCCCAGGACTCCTTCGGGCAGCTGCACATCCGCGGCGATCACAACGGGCTGCAGTTCCGCTTAAACGGCGTCATCCTGCCCGACGGCATCAGCGTCTTCGGCCAGACGCTGCCGCCGCGCATGATCGCCTCGATGAAAGTCATCACCGGCAGCCTGCCGGCGGAGTACGGCCTGCGCAGCGCCGGTATCATCGATCTCACCACCAAGGGCGGGGCTTTGCAGCCCGGTGGCGAGGCCTCGCTCTACGGCGGGAGCCACGGCTCCATCGAGCCGAGCTTCAACTACGGTGGCTCGGCCGGCTCCAATACCTACTTCACTACCGGCGACATGATCCGCAATGGTCTCGGCATCGAGTCCCCGGACGGACGCACGACGCCGTTGCACGATCACACCCGGCAGTTCCATGGCTTCGGCTACTTCGAGCATCTCTTCGATGACAGCAACCGGCTCTCGCTCATCGCCGGGAGCTCCGATGATCGCTTCGAGATCCCGAACCTGCAGGGCGTGCACGCCGCCGACATCGGGCCGGGACTCACCGTGAACGGGCAGACGGACTTTCTGAGCAATCTGCTCGACGAGAATCAACGCGAGATCACCCGGTTCGCCACCGCGAGCCTGCAGCACTCGGCCGGCCCCCTGAGCGTGCAGACCTCCCTCATTGCGCGCTATTCGAGCCTCGACTTCTCACCCGATCCGATCCTCGGCGACCTGCTCTTCAACGGCATCTCGCAGCAGGCTTACAAGCGCGACGTCGCCTACGGCCTGCAGAGCGACGGCGCCTACGAGCTCAGTAACTCCCACACGGTGCGCGCCGGTGTATACGCACAGACCGACCGCCTCACGAGCGATACCACCTCGGCGGTGCTGCCGACCGATGCCGGCGGCGCCCAGACCAGCGATGTGCCCACCGCAGTCATCGACAACGGCACCAATACCCAGAGGATCGAGAGCACCTATCTGCAGGACGAGTGGCACGTCGCTCCTCAGTTCGTGGTGAACTACGGGTTGCGCTTCGATCACTACGGCGCGTTCTCGCACGGCAGTCAGCTGAGTCCGCGCGTGAATTTCGTCTGGCAGCCGGCAGAGCGAACCACCGTGCACGCCGGGTACTCGCGGTTCTTCTCGCCGCCGCCGTTCGAACTGGTCGGCGGCACCACCATCGGCAAGTTCCTCAACACCACGGCGGCGCCGGTCATCACCCAGGACGACCCCGTGAAGGCCGAGCGCTCGAACTACTATGACCTCGGCCTGGAGCAGACGCTCTCCACGGCCCTGACTGTCGGCGTTGACAGCTACTACAAGCAGGCGATCCACCTCATCGACGAGGGACAGTTCGGTGCGCCCATCATCCTGACGCCCTTCAACTACCGCTATGGTCAGGTCTACGGCGTCGAATTCACCGGCAGCTACAACATCAGCCACTTTCAGGCCTACGGCAACCTCGCGTTTCAGCGCGCCATCGGCAAGGACTTCGAATCGAGCCAATTCAACTTCAGTCCCGACGATCTCGGCTACGTCGCCGCGCACTACATCCATCTCGACCACGAGCAGGAGATGACCGCATCCGGTGGTGCCGCCTGGTCGTGGCACGGCACCCGTGTGAGCGGCGACCTGCTCGTCGGCTCGGGCCTGCGGGCAAGTCTGGACCTCCCGAACGGCACCGGCATCCCGAACGGCGCGCATTTGCCCTACTACCGCCAGGCGGATGTCGGGGCGAGCCACGCCTTCGATCGCGATGGGCTGAAGGGGCTTGCGGTCCGGCTCGACGTGATCAACGCCTTCGACCAGAAATATCAGATCCGCAACGGCACCGGCGTCGGCGTCGGGGCGCCGCAGTACGGCCCGCGGCGCGGATATTTCCTCGGCGTGTCGCAGGCGTTCTGAAGAGAGCGGCTACAGGGGAGGCGCGCTCAGGCACGCACCGCCCCCGTAATCCGTCCGACGGGATCGAGGATGCGCTCTCGCTCGAGCCACGCGCGCGCATCCTGCGCATCCTGCTCGAACCAGGCGCGCGCGCTGCCCAAGCGGAAGGTGTAGCCCCACGCGTCCATGTCGCGCGAGAGCCGCGAGCGGCCGACGCCCTGCAGCTCGTCCGCGAGCACGAGCTGCAGGTAACACACCGCGGATTCCTCGAGATCGCTCCCGCCGGCATCGCGGTCGAGCCCCACGCGCCGCTCGGCCGTCATGCAGATGTAATGGCTGGCCTCGTGCAGGATCGAGTGCACCGGGGTATCGAGCCGCGCATACAGCTGATCGACCCTGAGGCCCGCCTCGCTCTCACCCCAGTAGGATCCGGGAATGAGCTCACCGGGTGCGCTGAGCATGAGCTCCAGGCCGTAGCGGCCGAGCAGCAGCGCGAGGGCCACTCGATCGGTGGCGTTGAGCAGCAGTACCGGGGCGGCAGGGGTCAACGGGCAACGGCCGTGCCGCTACAGGTTCGAGAGGCGGCGCATGACCCGGCCGGCGAGATCGCGCGCCAGGTCCGCGCGCAGCATGTCCTCCTCGTGCCCCTTCGCGAGCAGCAGCCGCTCATCGAAGCTGTAGGTCCGCGTGGCGGAGATCTCCTGCTGCGGCAGGAGTTCCCGCTCCCCGGCGCTGACCGAGAAGCTCACCGTGTAGGTGAGCTCGTACTGGTTGGGCTGGTTGGTGGCCGACACCGACAGCACGCGGCGCGTGAAGTCGTCCCTGACGATGCTGACGACCGCGGAAGCCGCCTCCTTCTCGCGCGCGAGGTGCGCGCCGTTCGCGAGCAGCGCGTGCCGCATGCTCTGCACGAAATCGCTCTGGCGGTCGGGCACCTCGAGGTACGGGCTCCTCAGCGTTTCGGGGAGCGGCGCGCGGCCCTGAAGATGAAAGCCGCAGGCGGCGGCGAGCAGTGCCGTCGCGCCGAGGGCTGCCGCGGCGGCGCTTCGTCCGCACACTGCCGGCCACACCGCGCGCGACCGCCCCATCACACCACCACGTTGACGAGCTTGCCGGGTACGACGATCACGCGCCGCACGGCCCTGTCGGCCACGAAGCGGCGCACCTGCGCATCGGCGAGCGCCGCCTCCCGCACCGCGGCCTCGTTCGCATCCACGGGCACGCTGATGTGCGCGCGCAGCTTGCCGTTCACCTGGACGACGATCTGGCAGGTCTCCTGCGCGAGCGCCGCGTTGTCGGGCGCCGGCCAGCGCTCATCGATCACGGGCCGCTCGTGCCCGAGCGCCTGCCAGAGCGCGTGGCAGACGTGCGGCGTGATGGGCGAGAGCACGAGGACTGCGATCTCGAGCGCCTCGTGGCGCACGGCGCGGCCCTGCGCGCCGTCCTCGCCGAAGCGGGCGATGGCGTTCAGCAGCTCCATGATGGCCGCGATCGCGGTGTTGAAATTGCGGCGCCGGGCGATGTCGTCGGTGGCCTTGCCGAGCGTCTGGTGTGCCGTGCGGCGCAGCGCACGCTGCGCGTCGCTGAGTGCACCCGGCGCGAGTGCCGGGGCGGGGCCCGCCGACACGTGCTCGTACACCGCATTCCACAACCGGCGGATGAAGCGCGCCGCGCCCTGCACGCCCTCATCCGACCATTCGAGCGTCTGCTCGGGGGGCGCGGCGAACATCATGAACAGCCGCGCGGTGTCCGCACCGAAGCGCTCGATCAGGCCCTGCGGGTCGACGCCGTTGTTCTTCGACTTCGACATGGTGCCGAGCCCCTCGTGCTCGACGGCGAGGACGCCGAGGTCGGCGGTAGCCGCCTCGTAGCGCGCCCCGCCGTCGGGGCCGCGCCGCGTGTCGACCTCGGCCGGGTTGAAGTAGCGCTTGCGGGCGCCGGGGGGCTGGTAAGAGAAGATGTGATTCAGCACCATGCCCTGGGTGAGGAGCCGCGTGAACGGCTCGCCGAAACCGAGCATCCCGAGGTCGCGCATCACCCGCGTCCAGAAGCGCGCATAGAGCAGGTGCAGGATCGCGTGCTCGATGCCGCCGATGTACTGATCGACCGGCAGCCAGTAGTGCACGCGCTCATCCACCATGGCCCTCGCAGCGTCCGCGCACGCATAGCGCATGAAGTACCAGGACGAGTCGACGAAGGTGTCCATGGTGTCGGTTTCGCGCCGCGCCGGAGCGCCGCAGCGCGGGCAGGTGCATTCGTAGAAGGCGGCGGAGCGCGCGAGCGGATTGCCGCTGCCGTCGGGCACCAGGTCCTCGGGCAGCCGCACCGGCAGGTCGCCATCGGGCACCGCCACCTCCCCGCACGCGCCGCAGTGGATGATCGGGATCGGGCAGCCCCAGTAGCGCTGCCGGGAAATCCCCCAGTCGCGCAGCCGGTACTGCACGCGCTTGCGGCCGAGGCCTTTCTTCTCGAGCGCCGCGGCGATCGCATCCATGGCGGCCTCAGAGGCGAGGCCCGTGAACTCCCCCGAGTTCACCGTCACGCCGTACTCCGCGTACGCGGGGATCCAGGGGGCCTGCACCTCTTCGTACGCGCCGGACCCTGAGCGCACCACCGTCACCACGGGGAGCCGATTCTTCAGGGCGAACTCGAAGTCGCGCTCATCGTGCCCCGGTACGCCCATGACCGCGCCTTCGCCGTAGGCCATGAGTACGTAGTTCGCGACCCAGATCGCGAGCGGTTTCCCGGTCAGGGGGTGCAGCACATGAAGCCCCGCCGGCATACCCTTCTTCTGCTGCGTGGCGAGGTCGGCCTCGATCACGCTGCCGCGCCGGCACTCCTCGATGAAGGCGGCGAGCGCGGGGTTGGCCCGCGCGGCGGCGAGAGCCACGGGGTGCTCGGCGGCGATCGCCATGAAGGTCGCGCCGAAGAGCGTGTCGGCACGCGTGGTGAACACCCTGAGGATCCCCTCGCCCCCGGCCGCCCGCACCGTGTCGGGCGCGTAGGGAAAGGCGATGTCGCAGCCCTCGCTGCGGCCGATCCAGTTCGCCTGCATGACGCGCACGCGCTCCGGCCAGCCCTCGAGGCCGGCGAGCGCCTCCAGCAGCTCCTCGGCATAGCGCGTGATCGCGAGGTAGTACATCGGGATCTCGCGCTTCTCGACCGGCGCTCCGGTGCGCCAGCCGCGCCCCTCGATCACCTGCTCGTTGGCGAGCACGGTCTGATCGACCGGGTCCCAGTTGACGACGCCGGTCTTGCGGTACGCGATGCCCTTCTCGAGCATGCGCAGGAACAGCCACTGGTTCCAGCGGTAGTAATCCGGGTCGCAGGTCGCGACCTCCCGGCGCCAGTCGATGGCGAAGCCGAGGGATTTGAGCTGCGCGCGCATGTGCGCGATGTTCTCGCGCGTCCACTTGGCCGGCGGCACGCCGTTCGAGATGGCGGCGTTCTCGGCCGGCAGGCCGAAGGCGTCCCAGCCCATGGGCTGCAGCACGTTGTAGCCCTGCATGCGCAGGTACCGGGCCAGCACGTCGCCGATGGTGTAGTTGCGCACGTGCCCCATGTGCAGCCGGCCCGAAGGGTACGGCAGCATCGACAGGCAGTAGAACTTCGGGCGCGTCGTATCCTCGCGCGCCTCGAAGCTGCGCCGCTCGTCCCAACACTGCTGCGCGGCGCGCTCCACGGCCGCGGGATCGTAGCTCGGTTGCATCGCCGTGCTTACGGCAGCCGCAGCGGTACGAAGATCTGCGCATCCTCGCGCTGGATCAGCAGCGCCACGCTCTTGCCGGCGGATTTCCCGGCGTCCTCGAGCTCCTGCACGCTGTGCACGCGCTTGCCGTTGATGCCGAGGATGATGTCGCCAGGCTCGACCTCCGCCGCCTGCGCCGGACCGCTCACCTCCTCGACGAGCAGGCTCCCCTGGGTGTGCGCCTGCTCCTTCTCCTGGGGGGTGAGCGGGCGCACGGTGAGGCCGAGTGCCCCTGCATGGCCTGCGCCCTGCTCGGCGGGCCTGCCGGCGCGCGCGCTGCGCTGCGCCGTTTCCTTGAGCTCGGCGACCTTCACGGTAACGCTCTGCTCCTTGCCGTTACGCCACACGGCGAGGCTCGCATCCGCGCCGGGCCGCATCGCCGCGATCGCCCCCGACAACTCGCCGTAGCGCTCGATCGGGTGTCCGCCGACCGCGAGAATTACATCTCCGGGTGAGATCCCGGCGTGCGCCGCGGGGCCATCCTTGTCGACCGAGGAGACGAGCGCCCCGTGCGGCCGCTCGAGCCCGAAGGACTCGGCCAGCTGCGCGTTGACGTCCTGGATGGTGACGCCGATGCGCCCGCGCACCACGCGACCGGTCTTGATGAGCTGCTCCTCGACGTTGCGCGCCACGTCGATCGGAATGGCGAAGGAGACGCCCATGAACCCGCCCGTGCGGCTGAAGATCTGCGAGTTGATGCCGATCACCTCGCCCGCCATGTTGAACAGCGGTCCGCCGGAGTTACCGGGGTTCACGGCGACGTCGGTCTGGATGAAGGGCACGTAGTTCTCGCCGGGCACCGAGCGCGAGGTGGCGCTGATGATGCCCGCGGTGGCGCTGTTCTCGAAGCCGAAGGGCGCGCCGATGGCGAGCACCCACTGCCCGGGCCGCGCGCGCGCGGGATCGCCGAGCTTCACGATCGGCAGGTTCGTGGCGCTGATCTTGATCACCGCCACATCCGTGCGCTCGTCGGCGCCGATGACCTTGGCGGGGAACTCGCGCCGGTCGATGAGGCGCACCGTCACCTCATCGGCATTGGCCACCACGTGCGTGTTGGTGAGGATGTAGCCGTCGGAGTTGATGATGAATCCGGAGCCCGCGGCGCGTACCGGGGCGGCGCGCGGACCCTGCTCGGGTCCGGGAACGCCGAAGCGGCGGAAGAAATCGTAGAACGGGTCGTTCGGGGACAGCCCCTGCACTCCCCCGGCGCCCCCCTGGGACTTCTCCACGACCTCGACGTTCACCACCGCAGGCCCGCAGCGCTCGACCAGGGACGAGAAGTCCGGCAGCGCACGCAGTCCCCCGTTCGGCGTCTCCGGCACGGCCGGGGAAGCGGCGGATGCCGCAGCCGGGGCGGGCGTGGCGTGCGCGGATTGAGCGCTGAGGTCCCGCGAGCAGGCGGCGACGGCGACCAGGACGCAGATCCCGGCCACGCGCTTCACGGCCAACGGGATCCTCGACTCGAACTTGGGGCTCATGGGGAACACTTCCAGCTTCAGCGGCGCGGGAGGCCGCCCGTCCAGCGCAGCCTATCATTCCGCAGCCACAGGCCGTAGGCCAGCGCGAGCGCGGCGAGGCTCACGATGAGCCAGTTGCCCACGTACGCGTAGGGCGGCAGGCCCCGCATCGGCACGATCCCCGAGAGCAGCGCGACGGGTCTGAATTCCGGGGCGCGCGCGATGACCTCGCCGTGCGGCCCGATCACCGCCGAGATGCCGTCGTTGGCGGCGCGCACCAGGTAGCGCCCCTCCTCCAGGGCGCGCATGCGGGCGATCTGGAAATGCTGGTGCCGGGCGCTCGAGTGCCCGAACCAGGCGTCGTTGGTGACGTTGACCAGGGCGTCCGCGCGCGGCAGCACCTCGAGCATGGCGCTCCCGTAGGCGTCCTCGTAACACACCGTCGTGCCGAGCTCGAGATGCGCCGCGGGGAGCGGCGCCTGCCCCGGCGCCCCGGGGGTGAAGTCCGAGTACGGCAGAGTCATCAGGCGCAGCCAGCGGCGCACGAAGCCGGGCACCGGGAACACCTCCGCGAAGGGCACCAGGTGGCGCTTGTCGTACCAGCTCACCTTCTCATCGAGGGCGAGCACCGAGTTGAAGTAGCGCCGCGGCGCATTGTCGTCCGCGCCCCCTTCCGCGCGCAGCACGCCGAGCACGAGCGCCGAGCCCTGCGCGCGCGCCTCGCTGTAGAGGTGACTGAGGTAGGGCACGAGGTCATTGGCGACGTCCGCGGGCGCGGACTCCGGCCACACGATGAGCCGAGTGCCGAGCGCGCGCTCGGTGAGCGATTCGTAGAGAGAGAGCGTCGTATCGTGATTGCTCTCG
>WNFI01064029.1_pt2 | contig 21977 bp, 19 predicted proteins | sample 5400471 | NCBI WGS metagenome assembly WNFI01 (sample SAMN13153348, study PRJNA577476) | soil metagenome | isolation source: 100 cm saprolite on Douglas fir-dominated hillslope | place: USA:California | collected 2013-09-17
GGCTGCTCGCGTCAGTGAGCCACGGGACAACGCTGGCCATCCCGTCGCCGGCGTGGCTGCGGTGCTCGGCACCCTGGCAGCGGTCACAGGGCTCACCGCGGTCCCAGCCCGCATCGGCGCCCGCCGCCCCGCTCTCACGCCGGGCCACTCTTATCGACAAGTATAGAAGATATCGAAATAATCTTGTTCTAGCGACTTTCTTGTGCCATCGTCTTCTCATGTGACACAGACCACAGGACTGTCGCATTCCCTGCCGATCTCCGAGGAGGACTCCTGTGAGCGACATCAACGAAACGTTCCGCCAGACGGCGAGACCGCTGCCGAGAACCCGAATCACGGCACGGTCCACGGCGGGAGCGAACGCCGAGACCGCGTGGCGGCGATGGGCCACCCAGCACCGGGTCGCGGCGGCGATGCTCGGTGGTCTTGTGGGCGTCCACATCGCCAGCCTTCTGGGCATCTGGTTCGGCGGTTTCAGCCTCGACCGGCTCGACTTCAACACCGCTAACGGGTTGGTTTTCCTGCCCAAGGCGACGCCCGCGACGCAGTTCCTTGTCGGGGGGCTGAGCCACTACACGGATGGGGTGTTCTTCGGCCTCATCTTCGCGGTGGCGGTGTCGCCTCTCTTGCCGCTGCCGGCGACGCGCGCAGGCAACCTTGTGAAGGCGTTGATATTCAGTACGATCCTCGCCGTCCTCGCGGTGTTCGTCGTCCTTCCTTACGTGTTCGGGCCGGCGTTCGGCGTCCACGATTCGCTGATCGCCTTCCACAACGGGTGGAAGTACGTCGTCAGCGTTCTTCTCGTCCACTGGATCTACGGCGCTAATCTGGGCTTGATCTACAGCCCGCTGGACGACGATCAGTCCGCGGACTAGACCCCCTTGGCCGCCTCGCTCGTCTGGACGGCGTGCGTGCCGAGGTGGAGCCGTGCCAGTTGCAGGTCGGACAGCGCCCGCCTCAGCCAGCACTCTGCGTGGGCGTGATGAAGTTGGCTGGTGGCTGACGCTCGTCGGTCTGGGACGACACGGGCAGGCGCTGCAGTTTGACGAAGGCACGGATGTTCAGGTGCATCCCGAACATCTGGGATCTTTGCCGGTAGCCTCGTGAAGTGTGCCGACGATGAGGATCCGCCGATGAAGCTGTCCGGTGATCGCGGCGCTTGCCCGGTCCGCCACGCGTCGGCATCCTGAGCCAGGCCCCCCGCCAGCAGCGGCCGACTCCGGTCGGCTTCGTCAACGCCATGCCCGAACGCCGCCCAGGTCACCTCAACGCAAGGGGTTGCTCGGATACTCACCCCGCCTGACCAACGCCCCCGCCCTCATCCGCTGGCGGCCCGTCCCAGACGCCAGGACAGCCCGGTGACCCCGCTCCTGGTCCAGATGTCCGGCGCCCCCGGCACCGGGAAGAGCACCCTGGCCCGCGCTATCGCCCCGCAGTTGCACGCCGCGGTCCTCGACCACGACCTGATCAAGGCCACCCTCGCGGAGCACATGCCGCTCCCCGCCCTGGCCTGCGCGCCCGCTACCGGCGCCCGCCCCGACCAGGCCGCCGGACGGGCCTCCTACCCGCTGGCGCCGCCTGGCCGCCAGCCTGCTGGACACCGGGATCACGGTCATCCTCGACAGCCCCTGCCTCCACGCTGAGCAGCTGGAGGCCGGGCAGCAGGTCGCCGCCGACCACGGCGCTGGGTACCGTTAGGTCGAGTGCGTCACCGGCGACCTGGACGTCATTGCCGCCAGGCTCCGCACCAGGACCGCCTACCCGACCCAGTACCGCGACATGCACCAGGTCCCCGCCACGGCCGGAAAGACCGCCGCCGCAGGATCCGCCGGATGGCAAGAGTGGATCGACGGCATGAAACGCACCGCCGACCGCTGCGTCTACCTGCGCGTCGACACCAGCCGCCCGGCCGGCGAGTGCGCCGCCGAGATCCTCCGCTTCCTCCAGGCCGGCACCGCCGGGTGACCGGCGTCACGGCCTGGTACATCCGCTACGGGCACAACCCCGCCAACCAGGCCCGACAGCTATCGCACAAGGTCATCGACTACCCGCTCACCAGCCTCGGCGTAACCCAGGCCACCGCACTCGCCCGACAGCTGGTCGGCCAGCCCGGCCCTGGCCGCTCACCCACTGATCGCCGAATGCCCGAGTCTGCCTTCCTAACCAGGCTCGCGCCCCGGGCAACTGCGGCAGGTCAGTCCACGTAGCCCGCCGCAGCAGGGGCGTCAACCGGCGGCCGCCACCCCGCCCGCGCCACCCGCGCGGCGGCCCGCGCCTGCAGGACCGCAGGCTCGCCCCAGCCCAGCACGTCAGGAGCAGCCTCAAGCGAGGTCATCCAGCCGCCGGTAGGTGCGCCCCCCGTCCGGGTCAGGCGCCCGCGGCGCGAACTCCTCGATCACCCCCGCCATCCGCACCTGCGCGTACGGAGCACGGCCAGGGCGGTGCACCTCCTGGTACCCGAGGTAGGCGGTCGCGCCCAAGCGCACCCGATTCTCCTCGAAGGCGTCCCTCACCAGCGTCGCGGTCAGGTCCGCGTCCCAGGCCCCGGGAGTCCCGCCGGGGGAAACGCGCAGGTTCGCGGAATCCCGGACGCTGATCAACAAGAATCCGCACCGCGACGAGTCTGCTGGGCGGACTGTAGCGCGGGTCCCTTTGGCGATTCCGGCGAGGTCAGTGACCTGACCCGCCAGCAGGTGGAGCTGGCGCTGACGGCGGCGGCCCGGAAGGGTGATGCATTCGGCCAGACCGTGACGGAGCTGATCGCCCGCCTCCGGGAGGCCGAGCAGGCGGCATGCGGCCAGGTGACCGCCGGCCCTGGATCGACGGTGTTCACCGGGAACGTCGAGGCGAAGGCGGAGGGCGGGGTATCGCGTTCGGCCAGGTGGCCGGGGAGGTGCACATCAGCCAGGGGCCGCCGGGCCCTTCCCAGCCGGGGCGGGCCAGCCACTGACCGTACCCGGCATCCTGCCTGGCACCGAGTCCGCTGCCAGGCCTGAGTGGCCAGGCTCCAGCGCCGCTGGCGCCGATGGTATCCCGCAGGGACTGGCGGCTGGACAGGGCCGGGACGGCGGGATCTGGATCGGGTCCGCCAGGCATGTCACTGTGTTCCAGGGGATTTCCTCGGCGGTGGCGCGCTCGGCGTACCTGGAGCAGGTGCGCCGGATCGCGCCGCCGGACCCGCCGGGCTTGCTGGACCGGGATGCTGAGCTGGCGGAGCTTGCCCGGTTCTGCCTGGATCCTGACGGTGCCCCGTACACGTGGTGGCGGGCCGGGCCGTGGGCGGGCAAGTCGGCGCTGTTGTCGACGTTCGTGCTGCGCCCGCCTCCCGAGGTGGCCGAGCGGGTGCGGATCGTATCGTTCTTCATTACCGCCCGGCTGGCCGCCCAGGACACCCGGGAGGCGTTCACCGGGATGCTGCTGGAGCAGCCGGCCGCCCTGCTGGGCCAGTCCCTGCCGGCAGTCCTGCCCGCAGCCAGGCGCGAGGCCTGCCTGCTGGACTTGCTGTCGCGGTCGCGCGCCAGGAGGCGTTCAGGCGGCTGGTGCTGGTGGTTGACGGGCTGGACGGACGTATTCTTCGTCATCGAAATCAGCACCCGCTATGTCCATGTCCCGGGCGTGACCGCGCACTCGGACCGCGCACTCTATCGATATTTTCTTGACTTGTCGATAAGTGCGAAGCTAGCGTGGGAGCACCATGAGCAGCTCGCGCTGGGCTGCAGCTGACCGAGATGGTCCGTGCTGGGAGGGAGCGCTATGACCTTTGTTCTGGACGGCCCGGTCGCAATCATCGGGGCCGGGATCGGCGGGCTGACGGCAGCCCTGTCTCTGCAGCATTTCGGGGTGCCGGTGCGCGTGTTTGAGCAGGCGCAGGCCTTCAGGGAGGTCGGGGCGGGAGTCACGATAACCCCGAACGCAATGAATGCCCTGAACTTCCTCGGGATCGGCCCGGCTCTGACCGAGCAGGCAGGAGAGACGCTGCGCTATCTCGTCCGCAGCGCGGCTGACAGCCGCGAACTGGAGCGCGGGCCCGACCCCGGTTCATTCGTGGCCGAGTTCGGCGCCCCGTACTGCAACCTCCACCGCGCTGACCTCCACGGCGCCCTGGCCGACGCAGTGCGCGGGAACGACCCGGATGCCATCACGCTCGGGTTCCGTCTCGATGATGTAGAACAGGACAGCGACAAGGTCGTAGCGCGCTTCTCGGATCGCGGCGCTTTCGCAGCCCCGGCCCTTGTCGGTGCCGACGGCGGAGCTTCCGCCGTTCGCGACGTCACCTTCGGCGGGCAGAGCGCGTCGTACACGGGACACGTGGCGCTGCGGGCGCTCGTTCCCTATACGCGAGTACCCCCGGCAATCATCGAGGATCCGTATGTTCTCTACGTCGAAACCGGCCGGTCCTTGATCCACTACCCGCTGCGGAGTGAGACAACGATGAACTTGCTCGGCAACGCGCAGGTCGAGGAGTGGCAGGCCGAGGGATGGGCGATACCGGCCACGGTCAAAGAGTTCCTAAGCCTGTTTGATGACTTCCCGGAGCCCGTGCGGGAACTCATAGCCGCAGTGCCCGAGGCGGATCTGTTCAAGTGGGGCCTGCGAGACCGGGAACCGCTGGAGAAGTGGACCTGCGGACGCGTCGCGATGCTGGGAGATGCGGCCCACCCTATGACTCCGTACCTAGGTCAGGGCGCCTGCATGGCGGTCGAGGACGGGATGATCCTTGGCCGTGCCTTCGCCGAATCGCGGGACCTTCGGGAAGCGCTTTCTCGTTACGAGGCTGCCCGGCGAGAACGCGCCAACGGCGTTCAGTTGGCATCCCGCTACCAGGGAACGCAACATCACGGGTCGACTGCATCCGGCCCCGGCAGCGGCAAGACTGCCGCAACTCTGGGCTTGTTCTCCTATAACCCGGCAACTACGCCCATCTGAATCCTGTCCCGCTCGAAAACTCGGTCTCGTGCCGTGAGCTGGGGTTTTGCTGCGGGATCAGGAGCGTGGCTGGGACCATCTCGGGGTGCTGTTGTCGCTCGCCTACCGCTGCTCGACCCAGCGCCGCTTGCCAGGCGTGGGATGATCTTCGGCTTGTGGGGTTGAAGCTGATCTTCTTGATTGTCACCCGTGCCGTGTCGCTGCTGGGAGTGTCGCGGCGGGAGTGGTGGTGGAAGGACGATCCGCCGAAAGCAGCGGATTCCTCACACTAATGCAGAAGTGGACACGTGAAGCGAAAGACCTCAGCGGGGACGGTTGATGAAGATCGTCAGGTCAGGCGGCGCTCACTGCTGACGCGGGGCGGCGTGGTGCTCGCCGGCGTGGTAGGCGCGACCGCGAGCGGAGCGGCGCTGTCCGGCTCCGCGAACGCGGCCACCGGGGACCCCGTCGCCCAAGGGAAACCAATAATGTTGGGACCAACGTGCGGGCCACCGAGATCGCCGCTAGCAACAGCGGTGCCACGCCGACGGTCATCATCACCAACAGCGGCAGCACCGGCGCTAATGAGGCGAGTCCGGCATTGCGTCTCACGCCCGCCGAGTCAGGGCTGTTCCTCCCGTCCTCATCCCCGTCGGCGACGACCCCGATGCCTAGCCCGGTCAGCGCACCGACCGGGCCGACGCCGGAGTGCAGCAGGATGGCCGCGCTGCCGTAGGTGCCGCCGGACAGGATCACCTCACGGCCGTGGTACACCGTGCCGTCCGCGGCGGCGACGCCAGTGGCGGTCGTGCCTTCAAACAGCACGCGATCAACGGTGACATTGCCGCGGACGGTGAGGTTGGGCCGCCGGCGCACGTCCGCGGTCAGATAGACCAGCGCCGCGTTCTGCCGCACTCCGTCCACCACGTTGACCGGATAGCCGTCGACGCCGTTCTGCTCGGTCGTACACCCGCTCGAACCCGTACGCCACCGCCGCCTCCACGAATCCCCCCAGCGAAGGCGTCAGCTCCTCGTCCGTCCGCTGCCGGATCGGCAGCGGACCGGTGCGCCCGTGATAGGCGTCATCACCAGTGGGAGTGTTCTCCAGCAGCCTGAAGGCCGGAAGCACATCCTCGAAAGACCAGCCCTCCGCTCCATGCCCAGCCCACTTGGCGAAGTCAGCGGCACGCGCTCGGACCGCGACTCCAGCGTTCACCGCGGAGCTGCCACCCAGAACCTTGCCCCGCGGGGTCGGAATCCGCGGCGTCTGGTCGTTCCCGCGCGAGGTATAGCCCCAGTCGTGATCCGGATCCGCGATCTTGCTCGCGTCCAGCAGCGCGGGCGGGTGGGCGTCGGGGGCATAAACGTGGCCAGCCTCGAGCAGCAGAACCGTCCGCGCGGGATCCTGGCTAAGGCGGGCCGCGAGGACCACGCCGGCGGAGCCACCGCCGACAATAACCACGTCGGCGGTCTCGGTCAGGTCAGACATGTCGGTCTCCTTGTTCGTCTTGCGGTCGCCTTGGGGCGCTGAACCGCGCCTGCGGACTCGCCGTAGCCTCAGCTGAGCCGTTCGAGCACGAGGGCCATGCCCTGACCGCCGCCGACGCACATGGTCTCGAGCCCGAACTGCTTGTCGTGGAACTGCAACGAGTTGATCAGCGTGGTGGTGATCCGGGCGCCGGTCATGCCGAACGGGTGACCAACCGCGATAGCACCGCCGTTGACGTTGAGCCGGTCGATGTCGATGCCCAGGTCGCGGTACGACGGGATGACCTGGGCGGCGAACGCCTCGTTGATCTCCACCAGGTCAATGTCGTTGATCGTCATCCCGGCTCGGGCCAGCGCTCGCCGCGACGCCTCGACCGGCCCGTATCCCATGATCTCCGGTGACAGCGCCGAGACCCCGGTCGCCACGATCCGGGCCAGCGGCGTCAGCCCCAGCTCGCAGGCCTTGGTATCCGACATGATCACCACCGCGGCGGCACCGTCGTTAAGCGGGCAGCAGTTGCCGGCCGTCACCCGCCCGTGAGGACGGAACACCGGCTGCAGCGCCCTCACGGCCTCGATGGTCACCCCTGGCCGGGGCCCGTCGTCCTTCTCCACGATCGTGCCGTCTGGCCGGCTGACCGGCGTGATCTCGCGCGCCCAGAATCCGTTGGCGAGCGCCTTTTCGGCCAGGTTCCGCGACCGGACGCCGAACTGGTCCATCTCCGCGCGGGGGATGCCCTTGAGCAGCGCCAGGTTCTCCGCGGTCTGGCCCATCGCGATGTAGACGTCCGGCACGGCGCCGTCCTGGCGCGGGTTCGACCAGCTCTCTGCGCCATCTTCGGCGGCCTGCGCCGTGCGCGCCTGGGCGCCGGCAAACACCGGGTTCATGGTGTCCGGCAGTGAGTCGCTGTTGGCGTTGACGTACCGCGACACCATCTCCACTCCGGCGGAGATGAACACGTCGCCCTCACCGGCCTTGATGGCGTGAAATGCCATTCGGGTGGTCTGCAGCGACGAGGCACAGTAGCGGGTCAGGGTCACGCCGGGCAGGTGGTCGTAGCCCAGCAGGACGGCGACGACACGGGCCATGTTGAAGCCCTGCCCGCCGCCGGGCAACCCGCAGCCCAGCATCAGGTCGTCGATGTCTTCCGGGTCCAGTTGCGGCACCTTCTCCAGGGCCGTCTTCATGATGAATGCCGCCAGGTCGTCAGGGCGCAGATCCTTCAGTGATCCCTTGAAGGCACGGCCGATCGGGGTGCGAGCAGCAGCGACAATGACTGCCTCGGACACGGTCAGCGGCCTGTCAGCCCGAGCGCCTGCTGGATTACGGCGGGGAGCTGCTGCGCGCTGTCCGGGGTGTAGCGCATGGATCGCCACGCCACGTGCCGGTCCGGGCGCACCAGGATACAGCCGGTGGTCTCTACCTCCCGGAGTGAAGCCCACTCGCCGTAAGGGTCGGTCACGCCTTCCCGGCTTCCGATGACATGGACGCGGACGGGTACCCCTAGGCGTGCGGAGATTTCCGCCGCCGGGCCGTTCCATGCCTCACCGCCTGGTCCGGTGAGCAGCGCGAAGCCCAGGTCGTCGACCAGGTCGAGCGCGGAGACCGGGACGCCATCGTGTTCGAGCCGGGCGTGCGGGACGCGGGCGCCGGGGCGGGTGGTCGGCTGGTAGTACAACTGAGGTTCACGCGCCGGGGTGGGGTCCGGGCTGCCGCCATCGATGATGACGTCGCTTCGGTAGCGGTACCCGAGTTCGATGCCGTGGGCGTTGAACTGGTAGTTGCTCAGCTCGATCGCCTTGTGCAGCGCATTCCTGCGCTCGTCGCCGGCTGGGCCGGGCTCGTACAACGTGTTGAGTGCTTTCCAGCCTGCTTCGGCAGGCTGTGCCGGCTCGTACCCGAGGGCAGCCTCGACCGCGGCCCCTTCCTGCAGGCTGGTGATGGCGCGCTGGACACCCTGCGCCCCGACGGGCTGTCGTTCCGGGGAGTAGCTGTCCAGCAGGGCGGCGCCCGCCCGCCCGGCCAGGACCAGAGCCAGCTTCCAGCCGAGGTTGTACGCGTCCGCGATGGACATGTTGAGCCCGAGGCCGTTGGTCGGGGGGTGCCGGTGAACCGCGTCGCCCATGCAGAACACGCGTCCGGCGGAATAGGCGGACGCGATCTGCGCCCGTACCTGCCATCCGGCGACCCCGAGGATCTCGGCGTCGACGTCGGCGCCCACGAAGGCGCGGATCCGCCTGTTCAGGTCGTCGGCGCCGAGCGCGTCCAGCGATACGTGCTCCGGGTCGTACATGAAGGCCAGGACGAACTCGGTGAACGGCTTGTGGCAGATCAGCGTGCCGAGTCGGAGCGGGGGCAGCGGCCCCGGCATCACGTTCCAGGACAGGACTCCGGGCCGGTGCGCCAGGTACCGGGACAGGTCGGCTCGGAACCAGATGTTCGCCGCCCGGGCCAGATCGTCGGGTCCTTCGACCATCAGCCCGGCCTGGCCGAGGACCCGGCTGCGGGCGCCGTCCGCGCCGACCACGTACCGTGACCGCACGGTCAGCGTCGCATCTCCGTCACGCTCCCGGACGACGCTGGTGACACCGTCCTGATCCTGCGCGAGGCTGGAGAACTCCCAGCCGAACCGGATGTCAGCGCCGAGGTCCCGGGCGGCGGCCAGGAGCATCGGTTCCAGTACGGTCTGCGGGCAGTTGGCCATCGGCTCGGGGCTTGCCGTGCGGTAGTCGGCGGCCCGTTCGGCGCTGGTTCCCCACGTCTCCGACCGGGCGACCTCCAGGCCGGCCAGCGTGGTCACCCACAGGTTGTTGGCCATCAGGTGCTGCGGCGTGGCGACCGCGTGGAACCGGTCGCTGATCCCCAGGTGCCGGAAGATCTCGATGGTGCGCTGGTTAATGATATGCGCGCGCGGCGTGTGGGCGGTGTCCCTATGCCGCTCGATGACGAGATGTCCCACCCCATACCGCGCCAGGGCAACGGACAAGGCGAGCCCGGCCGGCCCAGCCCCGACGATCAGCACGGGCACTTCGACAGTCTCTGCACCGAGGATCGACATCTGCCGCCTCCACCGTCGGGGCATCACCAACCGGGTGATGCCGGGCTTCTCTGTGTCAGTTAACCAGCGAAAAATCGTTAGAGCAATATTTTATCGATATTATTTGAAGAAACCGTTATCCAGCGAAAATAAGCTATGCTGTTGACGTGACCGCCGCTCCCGCAACCCGCACCGAACAGGTGTACGAAGTTCTTCGGTCTGAGCTGCTCAACGGAGTTCTCTATCCCAGCCAGAAGCTGAAGATGGTCGAACTTACCGAACGGTTCGGGGTGAGCCAGTCCGTCGTCCGGGAGGCGCTCACCCGCCTGACCGAGCAAGGCCTGCTGGCCGCCACGCCGCAGCGCGGCTTCCGGGTGCGCGACTTGTCGATCGAGGACATCGCCGAGCTGACCGAGACCCGCATCCAGGTCGAATCGCTCGCCCTGCGCCTGGCGGTCGAGCGCGGCGACCTGCAGTGGGAGACCGGTATCCTGGCCGCGCACCACCGTCTTGAGCGGACACCCGTCAGCCGGGACGACGGAAAGTTCAACGAGGACTGGTCCATTCAGCACCGCGACTTCCACCAGGCCTTGCTGGCCGGCTGCGGCAACCGCCGACTCGAGTCGGTCGCCACCTCGCTCCGGGACAGCGCCGAGCTCTACCGCCGGTGGTACTGGGTGCTCACCGACGATCACCAGCGCGACCTGGCCCGGGAACACCGGCAGCTCAAGGAACTCGCCCTCGCCCGCGACGCGCATCGAGCCATGGAGGTGCTGACCGACCACATCGACCGTGCTCCGTCCCTGCTGATCGCCTACGCTCGTGAGCACGGCGTGGACGACCTGACACCGCCGGCCCGCCAAGATCAAGCTCGGCAATCCTGACCGGGCCGGGCCGCGGCCAGGGCCGGAGGCTGGTGATATCACGGGGTCTCCCTCAGATGTCGGCGCGTCCCCCGGCGGCCATGCGAGCCATCACGACGGACCCAGCGTTGCCGCCCGGCAGGTGAGAGGTAATGGCCGGATCCCGGTGATTCACTGCCCGGCACCTTGACTCTCGCCACCGATATCGCTAAAGAGGTAAAATATCGATAAGTGTGGCCGGAACCGATTCCGAGGAGCGGCGGGTGAGCAGTTCGGATGCAACGATGACGACGGCCGGGGCGGCTGAGTCGGTGGGTGGGGGTGAGGCGGTCGGGGTGCCCTCGCTGGGGCAGGCCGCCGGCGGCCTGGCCGCGGCGTTGAGCCAGGGCGCGACCGTAGCCGGGGAGGCTGCCCGGCTGGGCGTGGAACTCGCCCGCATCGCGTGGGGCCGGTCCGACGTGGCTCCGGCCCAGGGCGACCGGCGGTTCGCCGATCCGGCGTGGACGTCGAACCCGGTGTTCCGGATGATCGGTCAGAGTTATCTTGCCTCCGCGCAGGCGCTGGACCGGGTCGTTGACGCGATGGGCGATGGCGCCAGCGGCACCAGGGCCGAGCAGGCCCGGTTCGCGGCGACCATCGTGACCAGCGCGGCCGCGCCGACGAACTTCCTGGCGACCAATCCGGCCGCTCTTAAGCGCGCGTTCGAGACCGGCGGCATGAGCCTGGCCCGCGGGGCCCGCAACTTGGCCCGCGACATCCGCCGCAACGGCGCGATGCCGTCGATGACCGTGCCCGGCGCGTTCGAGGTGGGCCGGGACCTGGCGGTGACCCCTGGCGCCGTGGTGGCCCGGGACAAGGTCGCGGAGGTTCTGCAGTACGCCCCGGCCACAGACACCGTGTTCCAGCGGCCGGTGCTGGTCGTCCCGCCGCCCATCGGGCGGTACTACTTCCTGGACCTGCGGCCCGGGCGCAGCTTCGCCGAATACGCGACCGGCCGCGGCCTGCAGATCTTCCTGCTCAGCTGGCGCAACCCGGGCCCTGCGCAGGGCAGCTGGGACCTGGACACCTACGCCCGGGCGGTGCTGGCGGCCATCGACGCCGTGCGGGAGATCACCGGCAGCCCGGATGTCAACCTGATCGGCTTTTGCGCCGGCGGCATCATCGCCACCACCGTGCTGAACCACCTGGCCGCCGCCGGTGATAGCCGCGTGCACAGCGTGTCCTACGCCGTCACCTTGCTGGACTTCGGGCTGCGCGCCCCGATCACCGCGTTCTCCGGGCGGCGGCTGCTCGCGTTCGCGGGGCGCCGGTCCCGGCGGGCGGGCATCATCACCGCCCGGCAGATGGGCAGCGCGTTCACCTGGCTGCGTCCCGATGACCTGGTGTTCAACTACTGGGTGAACAACTACCTGATGGGCGAGCCGCCGCCGGCCTTCGACATCTTGGCCTGGAACGCCGACGGCACCAACCTGCCCGGCGCGCTGCACGGCCAGTTCCTGGACATCCTCGCCGGCAACCTGCTCACCCGGCCCGGAGCCCTCACCGTGCTGGGCACCCCCCTGCGGCTGCGGCATATCACCGTGCCGGCCTTCGTCACCGGCGCCGTCACCGACCACCTGACCCCGTGGAAGGGCTGCTACCAGACCACCCAGCTGCTCGGCGGCCCGTCCGCCTTCGTGCTGAGCTACTCAGGGCACATCGCCAGCCTGGTCAACCCGCCGGGCAACCCCAAGGCGCACTACTGGACCGGCGGCACGCCCGGCGCCGACCCCGGGCAGTGGCTAGCCCGCGCCGAACGGCACCAGGGCAGCTGGTGGCAGGCCTGGGCCGACTGGATCACAGCGCGATCCGGCGACCAGCAGCCCGCGCCCGGAGAACTTGGCAGCGAACGGCACCCGGTCCTGGACCCCGCACCCGGGCGCTACGTCCGCGACATGGCGCCTAGGCGCTGAGGGCCGCACGCAACGTGGAGCGCAGGTCAGTGCCGGTGATGTTGGTGATCATCGGGTTGGCGGTGCCCGCGGCACGATAGCGGGCCACGCCCGCCGCCACGTCCTGCGGTGTGCCGATAGCGCACAGGTCGTCGATGAACGCGGCGCTGATCGCGGCGCGCTGGGCGCCTACGTCGGCCGCCGCGTCGTAGGCCGCGATGTCGGCTTCGTAGCCCGCATGGGCGAACATCGCCCGGTAGAAGGGCAGGCCGAAGTAGCGGTGCAGCTCCGCGCGTATACCGTGGTAGGCGACGGCGGGATCGGCGACGACAGCGCTCGGGATGGCGGCGCAGACGTCGAATCCGTCCAGACCCCGGCCGACGCGCGCCCGGCCCGCGGCCACCTCTCGCGTCACCACATCCTTGACGTAGGAGGCGGGGCAGGCCCATAGCACCACCCCGTCGGCGATCTCTCCGGCGAGGCGCAGCATGGCCGGGGACAGGCCAGCCAGGTAGATAGGGATATCGGCCCGGGCCTTGAAGCCGTTGAACGCGAAGCTCGAGTTCCAGCGAACGCCGGTCGGCGGCTCGCTCCCGGCCAGCAGAGCACGGACCAGCGTGACGTACTCACGCATCTCAGCCACCGGGTTTCCGATGTCCTGCCCGTGCCAGCCGCCCATCGTGACCCGGTGACCGGTGCCGAGGCCGAGCCGGAAGCGGCCGCCGGACAGGTCGTCCACCGTGGCGGCCGTCTGGGCCATCGACGCGGGCGAGCGGTGGTAGATCGGGGCCACTGCTGTGGCCAAAGTGACCGACGGGGCGAGGTGGGCAAGTGCGGCGAGGGTGGTGAACGAATCGCGGGCGGCGATGTGCGAGCAGTTGATCGAGTCGTAGCCGAGCTCATCGGCCAGCACGGCGTGCTCGCGGACGGTGGCGATGTCGCCGGTGGTGGGGATCAGCACACTGGTCTTCATGCGATCGGCGTCCTTGTCTGGTAGGCCGCGAACCACGCCAGGGCGTCCGGGTTGTCTACCGCACCAGCGTCCAGGATCTGGCGCGGATCGCCGCCCTGCAAGATCCGCTTGACCGGGATCTCGAGCTTCTTGCCGGTGCGGGTGTGCGGGATGGCCGGCGCGGCGGCGATCTCGTCGGGCACGTGCCTGGGCGAGGCTTGTTCGCGGATGGCCCGCCGGATCTTGCCGGTCAGGGCGTCGTCGAGTTCGTGTCCGGGGTTGAGCACCACGAACAGCGGCATCCAGTACTCTCCCTCCGGTCGTTCGACCCCGACCACGAGGGCCTCGGCGATCTCGTCGAACTGCTCGACGACGTGGTAGATGTCCGAGCTGCCCATCCGGATGCCGTGGCGGTTCAGCGTGGCATCCGATCGGCCGTGCACCACTACCGACCAGCGGTCGGTGATCGTGATCCAGTCGCCGTGCCGCCAGGCTCCCGGGTAGGTGCCGAAATACGCCTCCCGGTAGCGCGAACCGGCCGGGTCGTTCCAGAAGGCCACGGGCATCGACGGCATCGGCTTGGTGATGACCAGCTCACCGACGGCGCCGCGGACCGGCTTGCCACGCTCGTCCCACGAATCAATGGCCACCCCCAGGCACGGCGCGGACAGCTCACCCGCCCACACCGGCACGATAGGCGAGCCGCCGGCGAACGCGCTGACGACGTCCGTGCCGCCGGATGTGGAGTTGACGCGGACCCGGCGGCCCACATGATCCGCGACCCAGAAGTAAGAGTCGCTGGGCAGCGCCGAACCGGACGACCCGAGCGACCGCAGCGCGGACAAGTCGTGATCACGAGCCGGCTCCATGCCGGCCTGGGCGCAGCCGCGCAGGTGCGCGGGGCTGGTGCCCATCAGCGTGACGCGGTGCTCGGCGGCCAGCGCCCACAGCGCCTGCCATGACGGGTAGCTCGGGCTTCCGTCGTAGCAGACGATCCGGGCCCCGGCCAGCAGGCCGGAGACGAGATAGTTCCACACCATCCAGCTCGGCGAGGTGTACCAGAAGAACGTGTCCTGCTCGCCGAGGTCCAGGTTGAGCGACATCGCCTTCAGGTGCTCCAGCAGCACCCCGCCGGTGCTGTGCACAATCCCCTTGGGCCGGCCGGTGGTGCCGGAGGAGAACAGCACCCACAGCGGGTGGCTGAACGGCACCGCGTGCGGTACCAGGTCAGCAGAACCCGCGGGGCGCGGCCAGCTGAGCGTTCCGGCCGCGGTGTCCGCGGGGAGGCCGAGCCGGGGAAAGACGATCGTCGCGCGGAGGCCAGGCAGCAGCGCGGCCAGCTCGCTGACTGACCCGCGCCGGTCGAATGCGCGCCCGCCGTACCGGTACCCGTCGGCCGCGATCAGCACCACCGGCTCCAGCTGGCCCAGCCGCTCGGCCGCCGCCACGGGCGAGTAGTCCTGGCCGCATCCGGACCAGATGGCGCCGAGGCTCGCGGTGGCCAGGAAGGCGACGACCGCCTCGGCCGCGTTCGGCACGTACCCGGCGACCCTGTCCCCGGGACCGACGCCCAGCTCGCGCAGCATCGCGGCCAGATCGCCGGCCTGCTGGCGGAGCATCCCCCACGTCAGGTGGCGGCTGACCGGTCCCTCTCCGGGCTGCCCGGATTCCCGCGCGTCGATCATCGCGACCCGCTGCGGGTCGCGCCCTCGGAACACGTGCTCGACGTAGCTGACCTGCGCGCCGGTGAACCACTCGACATCCGGCATGACCGACCCGGACAGCACCCGCTCGTACGGGGTGGCCGGGCGGACGCCGAAGTAGTCCCAGACAGCCGGCCAGAACTCCTCGAGCCGGTCCACCGACCACCGCCACAACTCCAGGTAGTCACCGGTCAGCCGGGCCCGCCCGTGCTGGGTGAGCCAGCGGGCGAAGCGCGACACGTTCGCGGCCGCGATCTCGTCCGGGCCCGGCACCCAGATCGGCTCGCGCTCTGCGCTCACCCGCGTCACCGCCCCTGACGCGGAAAGCCCGGCCCGGCGACCAGCGCGTTCCGCAACTCACCCACACCCTCGATCGTGCTCACCAGCGTCGTCCCGGGCCGGAGGAACTCCTGCGGCCGCCGCCCCATGCCCACCCCGGGCGGGGTGCCGGTGAAGATCAGATCGCCCGGCGACATCGGGCACACCGCGGAGATCCGGGCCACCAGCTCGGGAACGGAGAAGATCATGTCCCTGGTCCGGCCGTCCTGCAGCACCCGGCCGCCGACCGAGCAGCGCAACCGCAGATCGTCGCGGTCCGGCAGCTCATCGGGGGTGACCAGCCACGGCCCGGTCGGCCCGAAGCCGGGAAACGACTTCCCCAGCGAGAACTGCGGCACCGGGCCGGCCAGCTGAACCGCCCGCTCCGACAGATCCTGACCCACCATCACGCCCGCGACATGGGACCAGGCCTTCTCCTCCGACACCCGTTCCGCGGGCCGCCCGATCACCGCGACCAGCTCGACCTCCCAGTCCACCCGGTCGCTGGGCAACTCGACGGTGGCGGACGGGCCGGCCAGGCAGCTGCGGAACTTGGTGAACACCGGCGGCACGCCCGGCGCGTCGACGCCGGACTCGGCGGCGTGCTCCCGGTAGTTCAGGCCGATCCCGAACACCTGGGACGGGGCCAGCACCGGCGCGCCGAGCTCCGCCGGCACCAGCGGGCCGGTATGTGCGCCGGGCCCGGCGTGCCCGCCGGCCCATTCGGTGAACCGGTCCCACACCGCGAACACGCGGTCCGGGTCGGCGCTGAACTCACCGCCGCTGCCGGCCGCGGCGTCGACCACCCCGTCGCCGTCGATGATCACGAGGCGGCCACGAGCGCGTCCGATACGCATGAACTCTCCCCTCAGGCCTTGGGCGCGTGACTCCCGGTCATCAGCGCGGCCAGGTCCTCGGGGCGGATGAACGACGGCGGGGGCGGCGGCCCCCAGTTGTACAGGCCGCGGGCGCCTTCCACGACCGACGGTTTCCACAGCTGGTCGTCCGGGATGATGTCCAGGTCGGAGTAGTACTCCGAGAAGTTGCCGACCGGGTCCTTGAGGTACCAGAAGAAGTTGGACGCACCAGCAGGTTGTGATGATCTGCCGAGCACCGCATGAACGAGGCCAGCCCCGGCACGCGGTCACTGGTCTTGAACCCCAGGCCCTCGGTGAAGAACCGCTGCGACGCCTCCTGATCCAGCGAGCCGACCACCACGTGCCCGAGCCTGCGCGGCCGGACCCGGCCTGCCCGCTCCACCGCGGGCGCCCGGCCGTTAGGCCGGTCCGGCCGGCCCGGCCCGTTCGTCGGCTCCTGCTTGGCGGCCGCCTCGGTGATCCGCGGACTGACCTGCACGCTGACCTGAAGCGCCGAGTTCGGATCCCGCACCCGCAGGCCCCCGGCATCGCGCTCGAACTCCACCCCCAGCCGCCGCAGGCCCGCCTCGACCCGGCCGAGATCGTCCGGGTCGTCGGCCCCGATCCCGATCTCCAGCAGGCGGCGCCGCTCGGCCGGCCGCAACGCCAGCTGCTCGCCGCCGTCGGCGGTGGCGAAGACCAGGCCGCGACCCGGCCGGTCACCCACCCGGCGCAGCCCGAACTCCTCGTAGTACGACGCGACCGCATCGACGTCCGGGACGCCCAAGGTTATCGACGTCAGACCATGCAAGCTCACCGCGCCGCCATCTCCCTCCGAGCACGATCCCGGTTCCCAGCCCGGCGATTCGCCAGGACCACTCTCAGGTCTACGCCATACTTATCGACAAGTCAAGAAATTATCGATAAAATACGGCCTCCACTCGGATACATGCTTCACCAAGGGAGACCGCACATGAGCGAGATCGCCAAGCACTGGATCGACGGTGAATGGACAGGGTCCGGCACCGTCTCGGAGTCGGTCAACCCCGCCACCGGGGCGGTGCTGGGCCGGTGGGCCGACGGCGGCGAGGCCGAGGCCCGCGCGGCCGTCGCGGCCGCCCGCCGCGCGTTCGACACCTCGCCCTGGTCCCGCGACCGCAGCCTGCGCCACCGGGCCCTGAGCGAGATGGCCGACCGGTTCGACGCCCGTGCCGAAGAACTGGGCACGCTGGTGACGAAGGAGAACGGCAAGAAGATCGCCGAAGGCCTGTTCGAGGGGGCATCCCCCGGTCCCACGCTGCGGCATAACGCGGCCATGGCCCTGACCGATACCGGCATCTCGGCCGAGGTCGCACCGGGGCAGTGGTTCAGCACCTACGGCGAGCCGGCCGGCGTCGTCGGCGTCATCGTCCCGTGGAACTCCCCCGTCGCCCTGCTCATCCGGTCCCTGGCTCCCGCCCTGTCCGCGGGGAACACCGTCGCGGTCAAGATGCCGGGGCAGACCGCGCTGGTCGCCAACCTGGTCTCGCAGATCATGGCCGAGGTCACCTCGCTGCCGCGCGGCGTGGTCAACATCTTCGCCGAATCCGGCAACACGGGCGCCCCTTACCTGGTCGACTCACCCGATGTCCAGGTCATCAGCTATACCGGCAGCACCACAGTCGGGCGGCTGGTCGCCGCGGGCGGCGCCGCCACCCTCAAGCGGATGAACCTCGAGCTCGGCGGCAAGACGCCGATGATCGTGTTCGACGACGCAGACCTCGACACCACCGTCCCGCTGCTCGCGGCGGGAATCACGACCTTCGCCGGGGAATTCTGCATGACCGGCTCGCGGATCCTGGCCCAGCGCGGGGTGGCCGATCAGGTCCGCACCCGCCTGGCCGGCCTGCTCGAAAATGTCCGCGTCGGCGACGGGATGGACCCGGAGACGGACATGGGGCCGCTCATCGACAAGGCCGACGTCGCCCGGGTCGACGCCGTGGTCCAGGCGGCCCTGGCCTACGCCAAGCCGATCGTGCCCGGCGGTCCCGCGACCGACGGCGCGCTGGCCGCCGGCGCGTTCTACCGGCCCGCCCTGCTCGAGGTCGAGGACGTCAGCACCGACATCGTGCAGAAGGAGGTTTTCGGCCCGGTCGCGACCTTCGAGGTATTCGACACCGAGACCGACGCCATTGCACGCGCCAACGCCACCGAATCCGGCCTCGCCGCGGGCATCTTCACCCGCAGCATCAACATCAGCCGCCGGGTCAGCCGCGAGATCCACGCCGGCACCGTCTGGACGAACACCTGGGCAGCGATCAACGACGGCTTCGCCGAGGGCGGCTACAAACAGAGCGGCGTCGGCCGGCTGCGCGGCCCCCAGGCCATCACCGAGTTCCAGGAAGCCAAGACCGTCGTCCACTCCATCCCGCCGTTCCAGGGCTAACCCGCCCGCCCTCCATAACACCCCGGAGAACCGGACCCCGTGAGGGGTATCCGGCGCCAACACAAGGGAGAATGACATGTCTGCTAGTCCGATCGAGGTCGTCGGCCAGTGGCTGCAGAACCTGCTGGATCCCGATGTCGTCCACAGCGTGGTTGCCCCGGACGCCACCTACGTCTCACTCAGCACCGAGAACGCCGAGCTCAGCAAGATCCTGCCCTGGGCGGCACGTCACGCGGCCCGCAGGCGTTCCTCGACAATCTCGGCAAGATCTTCACCCGGTGGGAGACCCAGGCGTTCAACGTGGCCACGATGTTCGCCTCCGGCGAGAACGTGGCGGTGTTCGGCGACTTCCGGGACAGGTCGAACTCGCTGGGCAAGGTGGTGAGCTCCCCGTTCTCGATCCTGGTGAAGGTCGTCGACGGGAAGGTGCCGTACCTGCAGTTCCTCGAGGACAGCTACGCCACCGCGGCCAGCTTCCGCAAGGATGGCTCCTGGACCGTCCAGACGGAGGCCGGCGCCGAGCCGTTCCAGGTCTGACGCTTGAGCATCACAGGCAGCGCTCCGGATCATCCGGTCTGATCCCGAGACGAAGTCGCGCAGCTTGTCCGTCCCGCCGAAACCCAGCCGGTCCGGCGCGATCACCCGGACGTCCCCGGCCAGCGGGCCGATGTTGAATTCCCAGCACAGCTCGGCGCTGCCGCCGAATTCTCCGGAGTGCAGGAGCACCCAGGCGGGCCCGGGCCTCGGCGGCGGAACCGGGGACCGCTCCCGCGGCACCCGCCGCGACCGCGGCCGCCTCGGTCAGCTCGGCGACGGTGGGTTTCACTCCGTTGCCGATGACGTAGCGCCCGCGAGCCGCGTCATCTTTGAGGACACGCCGGAAGAAATCCACCAGGTCGGCTGCGTGCACAGTGGACCAGTGCTGCTGGCCCGTGCCGAGCATGATCAGGTGGCCGGCGTCGTCCCGGGTCGAGCCGAGAAGCAGCCCGGGGATCCCGCCGCCGCCTGCGGTGCCGCGCAGAATTGCGTGAGGGCCCACACATTCGCGCAGGTCCGTGCTTTCTGGGGACGGTGTCCGTGACTGTCCGCACGATCCGCAGCCCCGATGGTCACGGGTACGGACATATAGCGGACAGCGTCGCCACGCTAACATCGCCCAACGATGTTTGCGCAGGTCAGGGACCGTGTGCAGGTGAAGGCAGGAGAGTACTGTAAAACCGTCGGCTTCGCCTACCCAGGTTCGAACCTCGGACCTGCCATCATTAGAAAGACCAGCTCAGGGAGCGATGGGGACCAGGTGAAGCCCGCCACGTCGGCTCCCGCTTGGGTCGGCATGCGGACGATCATGGGCGGTTTGCTGAATGACTATGTTGCCAAGGTGCGCGTGATTGGGTTTTTAACATCTACGGTGGCCCGTACGGCATCGACACACGCGCTCACAACGTCCGCCTCCCGGTGAACGTCGCGCGCAGATCATCCAACTCGGGCGCGCCCGTTCGGAATGCGGTCGGCGACCGCCAGCCATGCAGATCGGCGGCAATGCGCGCCGTGCTGAGGCGGTCCAGAGGACGACGCCGATCGGCTACCTCAGCCGGTCTGAGGGTGGCTGGCTGCGTGAACGGAGCGACGAGGCAAAGCGTCTGCCTAGCACAAGATGGGCATGCTGGCCGTCCGGAGAGGAGCCGTGAGTTGGGATTCTTGTCGAGGTTGCTGGTCCCTCGTAGCGTCCACCGTGCCGCGCATCCGGTGCGGGCCGTTAGGCGGGCCGCGACTCCGAAGGTGGTGAGGAAGGCCACGCGGGCGACGCACCCGCTCGATAACGCTGTCTATGGTATTGAGCGTTCAGTCTCGACCTCGCTGCGATCTGGCCGGAAACGGAAGTCTGGCGCCCGGAGTGCCCGGAGCGCTCCGGTCTGCCGGCACGGCGTTGTCCTGGATCCATCCGTGAACGTTGCGGGCGGTCATTGGTGAAGGCGAGCATCTGAATTTTGGACGTAGTCATTCCGCTGTCGTTGGTGGCTTGGCGAGGCGGTACCCGATCCCACTTGCTGGTGAGAGTGCCGCGAGCGCGGCGAGGGTCGCTTCGGTGTCGGTTCCCCACTGGTTGCTGAGGACCCAGGTCTGGTTCTGCTGGTGCACTGGCTTGTCCAGGAACCAGCGTGCTGTGTTGAGTCGGGCGTTCGGGTAGCGCGTGATGAAGGCGTCTGCGAGCGCGTCGTCATCGAGTTCCCCGTCGACTGACAGGAATCTCGGTCCGCGGATGCTCTGGCTGATGGTCTCGCATGGCACGCCGGCCGAGGTGAGTGCCTGGACCATGGCCAATACAGCGTGTCGCTTGCGGAGTGGCTGGCTCTCTCCGGCCGGTGACACGACTACGTAGGCGGTCCAGTCCCGTCCGGAGGCGGCGGCCCGGGCGGCGGTTTCCCGGCGGCGTAGCTGGATGGTGAGTTCTTCGGCCTCAGGCAGCGGGATCACTGGTTGGACATCGAGCAGCAGCCGGTCACCAAGGCGGTAGGGAGACAAGCGCACGCACCGGATATCGGTGCCGTAGACGTCGTTCAGCCACAAGACGGTGGTGGTGATCTCGCGGCCGAAGTCCGCCGCCGCGAGCAGGATGCGGACGTCGCGGCTGATGACAGCCTCATCGCCGCCGGCTTCCTCAAGCCATTCCGCCAGCGCGGCTCGCGCGTCCTGGGATTCGCCGGCGGTGCTCGCGTCGAGATGTCTCTGGTAGATCTCGGCCAGTTGGTCGAGGGTCATCGTCGATACCATGGCGGCGTAGCGCAGGGCCTGCAGCTCCATGTGGCCGCCGTCGTCTGTCCTTTTGAGTTCGACGACGACCAGGCGAGCTTCGTGGTCGACGCACAGGAGGTCGATCCGGCGTCGGGCATCCTGGAAGTCCCCGAATTCCTCGGCGACTACGAGCAGCCCGTCTCCGAGAATCTGAATGTGGGCGCGCAATGCTCTCTGGAGATGCGTCCGCTCGAGCACTCCTTCAGCAGCGAAGGTGGTCGCCGGAACGAGCGATAGGGAACCGTCAGTCATATCGAACAACATCACTACAGGATGCAGCATGACGACGTGAGCCGGACGCTAACCTCGCCGCGAAGAACCGGCCTGGCCGGGCGCGCCCGGCGACGGGATGGCGCGGCCCGAACCTGCTCGGATACGCCGCCTGATGAGCGTGGGCCAAGCTATGAACGGGGCTGCTCAGCTCAGGCGGCAGCATCGCCGAACGTGCTCGCTGCAGTTGGGTATCCCGACCGGTCCGCTTCGTGGCGCGGGTCCGGGCGGGCTTGTGGGTGCCGAAAACCTGTGCCACCTGGCCGGATGCTCTACTGACTGCTGGCTGCTTGGCCCCGCGCCTGCCCGGGCGTGGGATGATCTTCGGCTTGTGAGCTTGAAGCTGATCTTCTTGATTGTCACCCGTGCCGTGTCGGTGCTGGGCTGGTCGCGGCGGGAGTGGTGGTGGAAGGACGCCGAGATCCTTATGCTGC
>WNFI01661932.1_pt1 | contig 21977 bp, 21 predicted proteins | sample 5400471 | NCBI WGS metagenome assembly WNFI01 (sample SAMN13153348, study PRJNA577476) | soil metagenome | isolation source: 100 cm saprolite on Douglas fir-dominated hillslope | place: USA:California | collected 2013-09-17
GTGGTACTAACGCTTTTTGTGGATGGATCAATTGCTCCTCCTGTTGTAACAATTGCTCCATTGCTTCTATACACATCGCCGATAGTGATTGCTTCTGTATATCCATTAGTTGTCGCAGAGCCGTTCGCCAGTGCCCACGAGGAACCGGAAGCAATATGATGGTAGGTACCGTTAACAGCAAATGTTGTCCATCCATTCTCGCGTATAGTACGTACTGCTTCCTGCGCTTCTTTCAAAATTGTGACTGCTTGAGTACGCTGCTGCAGTTGCGCTTTCCCGCTTCTTGTTGTCAAAAGTCCCGTGAACAAAGCCGGTAAAAGGATAGCAGAGAGACCGATGGCTATTAATAACTCTATCAAAGATTGACCATTTTCTTTAAGCTTCATAATTTTTTCTTCGTCTTTGCGAACCCCCGATTCAATCGGGGGTGAAGCAATCCCGACGCGAGCAGTTCGGTTATCGTTTGTTTAATCATTGCTAATCTCAACGGGATTGCTTCGTCGTCCGCTCCTCGCAAAGACGTATTTTATTTTAGTTCACTTGTGTCACCACTCCGTACCTATTAATTGTTATTGTTTTTGTATCATTTGTCACTGTGTTTTTTAAGGTAAATGTATTTGATCCGTTGGCAAAGTTATAAAATTCGCCTGTACCTTTGAAAAAAATAAGGCTGGAATTCGGGAGGGTTATGGTAGTAAATTGTAGACTTGGGTCAAGGTTTACATCATAGTTAGTGGTATCTGCCGGGTTATATGTCGTTCCATGGAAAATTGTATATTTATTTTGTTGAACATACAAACCATAACTATCTACTGTTGCTCTGCCTTCTGTATCTCCACTCATTGCTTTTGTTTGTTCTTCACGCATATCAGTCAGGAGTGTTGTAACTGTTGTACCAAGGGAAGTTTTATGTTGAGTTTTTTCCAAGCTAACTGTAGTGATGCTGAGGAGAATGATCATGACGGTAATGACGACGAGTAGTTCCGGGATTGTAAAACCGAATTCATCCGAATTGTTTTCGAATTTGATACGAATAGATTTGATGAGCAGTTTGTTTCGCATAGTCGCTTGTTTTAATGCGGAGCCACTTGGCTGATTAAGCTATACATTGGCGCGATAATTGATAGCATGATGCCGCCTATCAATACTCCGATGAATACAATCATTATCGGTTCGATCAATGCGGTTGCTGTGCGCAATGCTTTGTCTACTTCATACGAAAGATATTCAAAGACATCCTGCATAGATTTATCTAAAGAACCGCTTCTTTCCCCTGCTTCAGTGATTTTGATCATTATGCTTGGGAACACAGATCTATGTTCTTTAAATCCTGCTGATAATTTTTTCCCGGAAACCACCATTTCACGGGCTCTATGAATTGCTGCGCCTATTTCTTTTTTCATCACAACTTCTTCAGAAAGCGTCAATGCTGTGGTAATAGGAATACCCGCGTTAAGCAGTAAATAAAAACTTCTGGTAAATCGCATAATATCTATTTTTTTTGCGAGTCCTGAAATAATAGGAAATGTTAAAAAAATACGCGTCAAAAGTAGCCGTTTTGTTTTGAAAATGATGATTATCAATGCGGTAAATACAATAGTTCCCGCGATAGTATATACAGGATAATTGAGTATGGCATTGGACATCGCGAGCAATACCTTGGTTGGTAAAGGAAGAGCTACTTTCAAACTAGCAAATACTGTTGTAATCTTTGGAATTACTACGATGAGGATCATTAGCATTACTCCAATAAAAACTCCTATAATAAATAAAGGATATATCATGGCCGATTTGAGTCTGTCATTAAATTCTATATCGCGTTTGATAGTATCCTTTAAATCTTTTAGTGTGACATCGAGAGTACCTGCTTCTTCTGAAGCTTTGATGATGTTAATAATTACTTTATCAAATACATTGGGAAATTTTGCGAAGGATGAGTAGACAGGTTTTCCCTGCACTAAATCATTGCGTAATGTGTCTAATACTTTTTTGACATTTTTCTTCGCGTCTTCAAGCAAAGAATCAACTGCTTCTAAAATAGGAATGCCTGCAGAAAGCATAGTAGACAGATTACTCACAAGTGTAATCTTGTCATTGCTGGAGAGGGATAAATTGTCGGATTTCATAAAATAGGTTAGCTAAGTAACTTAGGAGACTTAGCTAACTTATAAAGTCTCTACTTTCGTTACTCTGAGTACCTCTTCGATAGTCGTCATTCCTTTAGCTATTTTCCCTAGGCCGTCTTCAAACATTGTTGTCATACCCTCCTCAATGGCTTTTTTGGAGATAACATCAGCAGTATTTTTTTCTGCAATGAGTTTTCTGATAGTTTCGCTTACTTGTAACACTTCAAAAATACCAATACGACCTTGATAGCCGGTAAAATGACAAATTTTGCAGCCTTTTCCTTTGTATAACCGGATATCTTCTTTATTTTCAAAATATTTTTTAATCATAGTTACTGAAATATTTTTTAACAACTCATCTTTTTTTGTAATAATTGAAGATTTGCACATGTCGCAAATTTTTCTCACCAATCTTTGCCCGACAATGACATTGACAGTTGAAGCAACTAAAAACGGCTCAATTTTCATATCCGTAAGTCTGGGGAGGGTTGTTGCTGCATCATTGGTATGCAGGGTTGATAAAACCAAATGTCCCGTCAAAGCAGCATTGACTGCAATACCTGCTGTTTCTCCATCTCTGATTTCTCCTACGAAAATAATATTTGGATCCTGCCTGAGTATTGATCGAAGGCCTGCGGCAAACGTTAAATTCGTTTTTATATTGACTTGTATTTGGTTAACACCTTTCATGCGGTATTCGACAGGATCTTCAATCGTTGTGATGTTTTTTTCGCGGGTATTAATGATTTTTAAAATGGAATAAATAGAGGTTGTTTTTCCTGAACCTGTAGGTCCGGTAGATAAAATCATACCAAAAGATTTGGTAAATGCGTTGGTTATTTTTTGTAAATCATGTTCTGTAATTCCCAAATCTACCAATGAAAGCTGTCTTTGTTTTGAAGCAAGTAATCTGAGCACTGCTTTTTCTCCGTCAACCATGGGAAGAATTGAAACGCGGATATCCAGATTTTCTTCATCGAGTTTGAGACGCATTTTTCCATCCTGAGGACTTAAATGTTCATCTGTGCGCAAACGCGACAAAACTTTTATTCTGGAAATTACCTGTTCGTGTAAATTTTTTGGTAGGACAAGTACATCATGTAAAATTCCATCAATACGATACCTGACAATAGAATTTTTTTCCTGTGCCTCAATGTGCACATCAGAAGTTCTTTCTTCATATGCTTGTGTGATAATCAGGTCTACTATTTTTGACAATGGGACTTCAGCTCCGGTTCCCGGGTGGAGCATATTCGTGCCTTTAAGTAATGACTCCAACACATCCTGTAAATCTTTTCGATAAATTCTCAGCGTATTAGAAATATCGCGTTCAGTAGCATAATGAGGAAGAATTTTTTGCCCAGTCTTTTTGGCGATCATGTCAATAATTTCCGCATTATTCGGATCTGCCATCGCCAATTTTACCGTATCTTTATCACGGGCGAATGCTATAATTTTATATTTTCTTGCAATCTTTTCGGGAATGATGTGAAATGCTTCTTCAGAAATTTCTACTTTGGAAAGAACCACAAACGGAATTTTCAGAAAATCTGCGATCATGAGCCCTAGTTGTTCATCGCTCACGATATCCCGCTCTATCAGAACTTCTGTCAAAGATATTTCAGAGCTTTTCGCGTAGGCAACCAAATTATCCAGTTGATTTTCGTCCGCCAGTTTATTTTTTACTACCAATTCTCTTAAATTTTCTTCAGAAATTACCATGTATTAGTAGCATAGCGGGAAATTATTTGTGAATCAATGAGGTAATTTGTGCCAATGTGGACGAGAAATCTCCTATGCCTTTGTTGATGAATTCTTTTGCTCCCAGTTTTTTCGCTTCTTCCATTTCTTCTTTTTGATCAAGTGTGCTGAATACAATGACTGGAATTTTTTTAATTTTTTCATCGTTTTTTATCAAACGCAGTACGTCAAAGCCATCTTTTTTTGGCATGATTAAATCCAGTAAGATCAAATCAGGAGAAGCTGTCTTAATTTTCCCCCATCCTTCTTCTCCATCTGAAGCTACGCTAACCTCATACCCTGCTTCCCGCAGTTTGTTAGCATAAAATTTCTGAAAGAAATTATCGTCGTCGATTATTAATATTTTCATAAGTCTAATTTAATATGTGTGCCACTTCTCGCAAAGTAAATTTAGACTGCAGCTTTCATCTTTGTTATTTTCTCAAAGCTTTTTATTGCTGTGGATAGATCTCCCTCAGTATCATTTTTTTCAATATCCCGCATAGATGCTTCAAGTTGTTTGGTGACTTGTGCTATTGTATGCAGTAGGTCCTGGGAAAGTTCCTGTTGCTGCATTTTGCAGCTGTAAAATAGTTTTTCCAATAATTCGCTGAGTATTCCTGTTTGCGTATACCCCATAATCAAACTCTGGCTTTTCAAAGAATGTGCCGCCAGATGGGTTTGTTTGATCGCTTCAATATCTTGTCTATTCGTAGTAAGCTTTGCAATATTTATCTGCATATCAGTGATATATGCTTTCGCAGTACGTAAATAAAGATTTTTATACTCTGCAAGATTAGTATTCATAGATTTTTTATATTCTATCTACTATACAAAGAATGGAGAATCAATGTCAATGATCGGAATGAGTTCTATTTTTGTCTTTTTGAAGATTTTTCTTTTGCATTTTTTTGCAGCGTTGGATAGGCAACAATTGCGATTGCGAGAAGCAGCATACCTCCTGCTAAATAAAATACTTTTAACCAATCAAGATTAACTATCATATAAATATTACTAATACAGTATCGTTTAAAATATTTACTTGTCAAGGCTTATTAAGAAAAAATTTGCAAAGTTTTTCTTTTGGCTTCTTCTGCAGTTTGACGTAATAGTTTACTGTTTATGGAAAATGCGTCTACTGTGGGTTTACTTGGTGCAATAATACCAATAGTAATTCCTTTCTTTTGTGCTTTACGGATTTCTTCAATTGTTTCAAAATAATGTTTTGTTCTTTCAAAAATTGCTTTTTTTACCGCAGGATTCACCTGGAATTTATATATACTAAAAAGTACAGAGAGGAAAGGAATTTGTATGAAATTTGGCTTGCCATATGGCATATTTTCTATAATCAAAATATCTGTACAACCCATCTCTAAAGCAGGAGTAATTGGAATACCACTGGAAATCATACCGTCCAGATATTGTTTACCATATATAGTTACCATTTTATTATGCAACAGAGGAATTGCTGAAGAGGCATTCATGGCAGCAAGAATATCTACATCCCCTTTTTTCATATCAAGGTATATTGTTTTTGCTGTGTCTGGATCGGTTACTCCTATGTAAAACTGTGATCGTGATTGCCTCAGAGTATTTTGTTTTATAGGTTTTTTCTGTAAAAATATTGTATTGCTATAGTCAATGCCAACTATTTTCATTGGGTGTAATTTCCAGAGGTTAATAAACTGTTTACTTGCCAAATCTTCATAAAACACCTTTGGAGCGACGTCACCTTCTCCGCTTAACAAGTACGAAGCGCTCAGGGTTCCAGAGGAAACAGCAATAACAATATCAAATATATTTTCAAATCCTAATTCTTTAAGAGCAGCAATAACTCCTGCTGCAAAGACGCCTTTCATTGCTCCCCCATCAATGATTAACGCGGTTTTTATGAATGTATGCTTTTTATCATTTGCTTCCAACAACCGTTTCTTTTCTTTTAGTCTGGAAACTAAAAGCGGAGGTACACCTAACTCAGTTATCATGCCTCTATTATATCAATTTTAACAATTGAGCAATGTAACAATTGAACAATGCTTGCTTAAGTAAATCCATAATATTCCGCCAGTTTCTCCATAGGTATCAACCCTTTATACGCTTCATGCTTATGCAGGTCTTGGTGGGAGATTTTGCCTATGAAGAGTTTCAGGCGTTGGTCGTGATGTAAATGTTTTATTTTCTCTTCTTGATAAAAATACATGGATGGCTTCATAATATCTCCCGGTTGAGAAGTATCAACAAAACCAAATTTATGCCGCGCGACTCTTTGCCAGGCTAAATATTTATTAAAACCCAAACCGCGCAAATACTCATACATATCCCGCAGTGAACCTTTTAATCCTATTTCAGTTACTGCGTATTCGGCTGCATGCTGGAAAAGAGATGACTCACCATTTTCTCCATAATAATCCTGCATATATGCTGCCAGTCCCTCATCTGTTGATAAATAATAATGGTCATGGGGAATATTGTTAAATCTTGTGTTGACGTAGCGCAGAATATGGGTCATTTCATGCTTCACTTGTCCGTCTGCTGAGAAGAATTGCAAATTAATATGTTTGCTCACCAATATCCGTTTCTTTTTATGCTGCGGCCGCGCGTTGTATCCTGTTTTCTCAGTGACATGTATTGCGTAATCCAAATCAAAAAATGATATAGAATCTTCCAGGTGTTTTACTACATGTTCGATAGTTTGTATACCACGCAGTGCCGGCTTATTACCCAAGACGGTATGAGCGTTGTACAGAATATCTGTATCTAATTGAGAACAAAATAATTCACTGGCGATGTTAGTAATCTCCATATGATCCTGTTTCAGAACTGCTGCCAATAATTTTTCATATTTTGGTGTTTTAGCAACAAATTCCTGAATCTTTTTTAGATGCCATTTGTAATGAAAGGTTGGGTGATATGTTGCAGATGCGAAGAATTTTTCCTGTTCTTCTTCAAGGTTAACAGGGGTAATAAAAGACAATATATTCATACTTTTAGTATACTACTTTTCACGCTTCATTTCCGACTTTTACCCGATTCTTATCAATTCCTTACATTTGGTAAATATACTAAATTTGGAGGATAAGTATATGGCTGATGAACAAACAGTATTTGTGCCATACCAGCATAGCCCAATGCAGCAATTGGAAGAAAAACCCTCTGCTGCAAATGTTTCTGTGGGAAAGTATGGGAATGTGTCCATTCCCCAGCAGGAAATAAAAAAAAATAGTGAGAAATTTGAATTGTTAGTTGGTAAATCAGAAAAAGTTTTGCTGCATGTAAAAGCCGTATTCCCTTTTGATTTTTTCCCGGATGAAGTGCTTATTGACGAGAATAAGGTAAATATTATTCATCATATGTTTTTTTATTCACATGAAGTGCAGAGTATAATTATTCAACATATAAAAGATGTTATTGTGGATACCTCACTTTTTTTCGCGACATTAAAAATTCTTCCTGACGGGTACAATGAGAATTGGGTTTCTGTAACTTACTTGAAAAGAAAAGATGCGCTCTGTGCCAAAGAAATTATCGCCGGTTTACTTGTCGGCTTTAAAGAAGGAGTTGATATTACAAAAGTAGAAACCTCAAATCTTGTTCAAAAGATCCAAACACTCGGCGCTGCAACATAAGACATTTCTATTTTATATTCTTGTTATAATAAAAATGAGTGAATACGTTTATAAAACGATTGTTAATTTTTTTTATCTTTCTTTTATTAATTCTCGGTTACCTTCATCCTATCACTGCTATAACACAGGATTTAGGAAGGCATTTATTGACCGGTGAAATTATTTTACAGACACATCACGTGCCAAACGAAAATCTTTTTTCTTATACATTTCCGCGTTTCTCATTTATCAATCATCATTGGTTTTCCGAAGTTATTTTTTATCTCGTGCAAAAGATATTTGGTTTTCCCGGTCTATCATTTGTAACTATAGTAACTATTCTTGCTACGTTTACTTTGCTTTTTGCTTACAGTTATAAAAGGAGCAATATCATTGCGATTGTCTGTACTTCCCTACTCTATATCCCTATTCTTTTTGAGAGAACTGACATACGGCCTGAAATATTTAGTTTTCTTTTCCTTGCTATATTTGTGGTAATTCTTTATCGGTGTAAAGAAAGGTTTACCAAATGGATTTATGTACTTATCCCTATAGAGCTCATATGGGTGAATATGCATATTTATTTCTTTGTAGGGATTGCCGTGGTGGGAATGTTTGTTGTAGATGAGATCATTAGTATGAAGTTTCAAAGAAAACAAACTCTCTGTAGCTTTAGTAAACAGAGAACATTACTTGTAGTTTTTATTCTTTGTATAGTCGTGACCTTGTTCAATCCAAATGGTTTCAAAGGGGCTGTGTACCCTTTACAAGTTTTTCAAAACTACGGATATGCAATCGAGGAGAATCAAAACATTTTTTTCATCAATCAGCTTTCTCCTCATATCACAATTTATTTCTTTCTCATATCCATTGTCCTGCTGGTAGTTTTGTTATCTATTTCTTTTAAGCAAACAAAACCTATTGATTGGATGCTTGCGATATTTTTTTCTATTTTCGGAGCAGTAGCGATCAGAAATTTGCCGTTATTTGTTATTGCCACGTTTATTCCGTTTAGTTATCATGTATTGCGTTTTTTAACGTCTTTGCGAGGAGTTCGACATCTGGCGAACGACGCCGCTTCCGGGAAGCTAGTACCCTTGGGGTATGCGGCAATCCCGTCAAGTTTAGCACGAGTTACAAATAACGAGATTGCTTCGCCCCCGATTGAATCGGGGGTTCGCAAAGACGTGAGAGTTTTTGGATATTCCTTGTTAGTTGTTTTTCTAATTTGGGAAATGGTAGTTACTATCCAAAAAAATAGTGTTGGTTTCACTGTAGTAAGCGGGGCGCGGCCTGCCGCGGATTTTTTTCTGCGCAACAAACTAAAAGGGCCGATATTTAATAATTTTGATATTGGGAGTTATATTGAATACCGGTTCTATCCAGAAAAAGTGTTCATTGATGGCAGGCCTGAGGCATATCCAGCAGCATTTATTCAGGATGTGTATATGCCGATGCAGACAGATAAAGAAATTTTTTCTCTTGTTGATAACAAATATCACTTCAATACAATATTTTTTTCTTATATCGACCAAACCCCCTGGGCTTCGAAGTTTGTCTCGTTGATAATGAAAAATCCCAACTGGCAACTTGTTTATATTGATGATTTTATTATGATTTTGGTGAAGAATAATTCAAAGAACGAACGATTGATTGAGCAGTTTCGTATAGGTGAGAAAACGGTAAATAGGGACTTTGATAAAGAAAACTTGGAGAACCTTATGCACTACGCGTACTTTTTTAATAAAATAGGCTGGAGTAAGCAAGAAGAAAAAGTATATAACGCAATGCTGAGTAGAGATGAACGCAACTGCACGGCGCTGTACAATATTGCAATTTTATACATAAGAGAAAATAATCCCGCAAAAAATATTTACCAACAAAAAGCCCAAACCTTCTGCCCACAATATTTTTAGCAAAAACTTCTTTTGACTTCAAATTTGAGATGTGATATAGTCTTTCAAATCTATGGGAGATATTGAACCAAGATTACCCGATAAAGAACAACCCGGGGAAGGATTTGAAGTTGTTGTATATAATCCATCTAATAGAGATACAGCAGGACTCTTGTATACTTTAGCGAGAAATAGTCTAGCGCCACGAAAATTAGTACTAAGTACAACCCCCTTTGGTAACAAGGCTATTTTTGCATATGAAGCAACAAGTTTTTACGTTACACCTTTCTCTGTGCTTTCATTTGAAACTGGGCATCCTAGATTTTCTCTCCAAACAGATTTAAATTTATCTCCCCTAAGAGCTTCTAAGAAAGATAGAGGGGTATTGAGTCAGGAAAAAATAAAAGTATTGCATCAAGACTTACAAAGTCGCGATTTGTCATCTACTCTTGTGGAAGAAAATAAACTTCCGATTCATCAACTTTTTGTCAGCCACAATGGGGTTACTGTCGGTGTCCATCTTGGGTTACGAATTCCTGCTGACTCACCTTCAGAGAAACTAGAAAAAATCAGTATACTTTTACAAAAAGATTTAACAACCAAACATGATTTTCGGGAATCTCTTAAAGAATATGTAAAAATCTATCAGGCAGTTGTAACCGCAATATATAAAGCTGATAAAAGACTACTGCCAAATACAAAAGTAGAACTTCAAGCTCCTATTAATATAGCTTATTAAGCTCGGATATTGGCGAAAGGCAGATCTTTTAAGAACTCTTACTTCATAGCAAACTTTGTCCAGATTTTATCATTTAAGAGTGACCACATTTCCTGCTTGCCGTCGTCAAATCCCAAAGCCCAGACTTAATTCTTACTTCTTTACTCCGGGTATAGGCAAGAATACATGCAGGTAGTTAGTGCCTCATGTAATAACTATGTAAGAAAGTGTCAAGCAATTGGTAAGAAAATTGTGAAAATTTGATAATTTCATGCAATGAATTGCATCACTACATTCTGTAGTGGTGTGATTTATCACACTGTGGAAAATCTACTGCGGAGAGAAAGTCTTGATTACCCCGTAAGTAATCGGAGTTTTGGAATTTTATGACAAATAGCTGCAATTGCAAATGAAAGGCAGGTGACAAATAGAAATACAAATGGGTCATACCAGAGTTGTTCAAGAATTTTTCCATGAGAGGCAGTAACTACTCTTATCCCAATGGTATACCAATACAAATACAAAATTGCTACGTGGACAAAAAACACAAAAAAAGAAAGCCGCGAAAGATACAGAATAGTTTTTTGATAATACCTACATGTAAAGAATACAAAATACAACAGGCTTCCGAGTACGAGAGTATACAAAAGCATGAGTGGTCTATATTGTGAATAAATAGCGTCTAAATTTTTTGTAAAAAAATAGTATAGATAACTTTCATAAAATACTGCCCCCATGAGGATGATAAGAAGCAGAAGCAAAAACCAGAACTTTTGTTTGACGAACTGTAAAACTGCCTTTTCATGGTGACACGCAATAATGCCCAATAAAAAGGGCGCGAAATTCAGAAGAGCAATGCGTATAGGTGTTAGTAAGAAAAACACATGATGGTAATAATCAACAGATAATAATATGACTTCTATAATGAGGAGGGGAATAATAATAGTTCGCTTTACAATAAACTTTTTAATATGATGGATAAATGGGAAGAGAATATAAAAAATGAGAAGAGTAGGAATGAAATATAATTGATAAGAAGCATCTCCGGCAAGAAGTTGATATAAAAAAGACAGGTCAATGGGGAATTTAAAAATAATACTGTTATAAAATATACTCCAGAAAAGATATGGGATAAGAATTTTTGAAATTCTTTTTTTGAAATATGTCTTATAATCAAGGTTACTGCGGTAATTTAACTCCAGGACAAATCCGGAAATAAGGAAAAAAAGAGGAACTGCAAAACGGAAAATTTGATTCAAAAAAAGTGACCAGCCCAAATGTTGTATATCATAGTTCCCTACTTCCAGTGTCTTGGTTGTGGTATGAATAAAAATAACTGCAAGTATCGCCAGAACGCGGAGATAATCAATAGGTATGTTATACTCCTTCTTCGCCTCAATCTTTTTCATACCCTATTTTACCAGAAAAGTTTTAAAATTTATGCTACAATTTTTGTAAACAATAAAACTTATGACCGAATTATCTAACCCAATCCAACCAGAGAGAAATGAGACAGCTGCTAATACACTTGATTCATCAGATCAGCCATATAAGGAAATACAAAAAATGGAAAATGCTCCCAGCGTAAGTGAAGTGTTACAACCACAAATAGCTTCAGTGAGAGAAATTAGTAGGTTTCCAAAACGAACTGAAATACATATCCCTACAAAAGATACCATTGCAATTCGCTATGAACATGATACGAAGTTAGAAAAAATTATTTCAGTAACGCAATCACAAATTTCCCCTCAAATGGAAAAAGTATTTCAACAAGTAGTAACTCCAGACGGTAAAATTCAAGTGGTAAATGTAAATAGTAATAATAGTTTTATTAAAAGAATCATAAATATGTTCCCCGAGTCAGTGTCATTTCTAAGAGTTTCAGATATGCACCAAAGATCTGTTGTCATTGGAGATTTTCGTAAAGGGCAACCACTTTTTTCTATTGGAGATAAATGGTATGGAGCACTTGTAATGAAAGGCGCTGATTTCGAAAATCCACATCTTGATTACGATAATAACTTTAATCCGCCAATTCGAACTAATGGTCTGGTTGCAAGTGATGTGGCGATAGGATTATGCCGTACCTCCGAAGTTTTTGCGGCAGCAGGAGTTCCTGGGGAAAGGGTAGTAAAAATCATAAAACCAACAGAAATACCCTATCATGGACGACTGGTTTCTCAAAAAGAATTTAAAAAATTACTTCTCAATAATCTGGCCAGAAGAATACAACATTATAAGGATAACGGTCAATACGATAATCCATACGTTACCGATATTGATTTGCAAGCAGTTGAGCATTATCTTGACCGCATAGACTATGTTATCCCTATTCGAGCCGCAACTGTACCTGATAGAATTGGGGATTTGAGACTTTCTAAAACAAGACCTGATTTATTACGATTGATGGCAAGAACGTTTGCGTTTGTAAATGCAAATGAAATGAAAAAACATGGGCAAGATCCCTCTTACAATGTATCACAATTTATATTGCAAATATCAGGACAGGATGGCAAGGAAGCACTAATAGATAGGAAACATAATAACGAGATCATACAGCAATACTTATATCACTATCTCCCAACAAAAATCGGAGAATCTCTGGCATTAATGCATCGTGAGGGAATTGTTCATGGAGGCTTGCATGTTGGAAATTGGGGATTAGATGGAAGCGTATATGATCTCGATACTCCAAGAGGGGTAGGCATTGATGATCAGCCTGTTCCTGATACAGATATTATAAACGAATTAAAAAAAACTATATTAACTGGGAGATTTTCCCAGGCAATGGCGGATGTATCTGATACTCTAAAAAACGAAAAAACACAAAATGAAAAAATACAAATGAATTCTCAATTTTTAAAAATAATGATAAGATCATATGTTCAAACTCGTTTTGGGACGAATCAAGAAATAACTGGCCAAAATGTTGATCACCTGTTTCGTATACTTCAGGAAGAAGTAAGTAAAGAGCAAGATAGTAATACAAGAGATAGATGGAGTAAACGATTAGATGATATTTATCAGTACGTCCAACAATCAAGGAGTGAAACGCAAGAAGAATTGACAACAGAACCCATAAATAGAACTCCAAAAACTATTACCTGATCTTGATTTGTTATATACTTAACATCTTTGACATTGCTAGAATTAGCTAAATCGAGTTTTGTACCAGTAAGGCTATAATTTTATTATCCTCTCGTCATTTGCAAACCAGGAATAATACACTACCGGGATGAAAAAGAGCATGATGGTGCCTGAGAAGAAGAGGCCGGCTATGATGGCGCCGCCTAAGCCGCGCCAGATGGGATCGGATAATGTGATAGGTGTGAGGCCGATGATTGTGGCGACAGAGGTCAGGGCTATAGCTTCAAGTCTGCTGGATGCCGCATCTGCTATCGCAGTAATAAATGGGAGTCCTGCTTTTTGATTTTGGACAATTTTATCAACGACCAAAATAGAGTTTTTGACTACTATACCAAAGAGAGCCAGAACACCGATAAGCGCGGGAAAGGATAATGGAGTATTGGTTAAGGCAAAAATGATAAATACTCCTGAGATAGATAGAGGGATAACCAGCATGACAATGAGCGCGCGGCGGAAAGAGCCGAATTGGATTACCATGGTGATGATGATAAGAAGAAATGAGAGAAGCATTGCCGCGAGTATTGATTGGACACTTTTTTGATTTTCGTCATTTACTCCCCCGGTTGCCCAGGAATACCCTGAAGGAAGATTTAGTGAGTTAGCATAATTCTCCAGTTGTTTGTTCAAAGTACTGACAGAAAATCCTTGAGAAACACTCGCTGTGACGGAAATTGTACGTTTACCGTTCTCTCGAGTTATCAATGTCGGATTACTTTCCAGTTTTAAAATTCCTAAAGATGCAAGCGTGGTTGCCGGGTTTGCTCCAGTGTTCCGGGAGTTGGCTTGTCCGGGAATCACAATGCTTCCAAGTGTTTCGGGTTTTTGTGTAGTAGCATTCATACGGATAGTGATATCTTCTTTTACAGTAGCGTCACCAAATTTGACTGAATCTACCGACAAACCGCTAGCAAACAGCCGAAGCCATAATCCAATCTGGTCTTGTGTTAAATGAGCTCCTGCAAGTTTTGCGTTATCAGGAACGAATACTAATTTGCTTGTTCCAGGTTTGATTGTCTTATCAATATTGACCACACCTGCTTGTGTATGGAGATAGTTTTGGATTTTATCCGCGTAATTGTTGAGAGTTGATAAATCCGGACCAAATAATTTGATTTGCAAATCACTCCCAGCTGGCGGACCGCCTGTGGATTCTGTCACGGCAACTTTACCTGCGGGGTATGTGCCAAATGTATCACGGAGTTTTTGTCCAATATCAGATGAAGTAAGTTTGCGTTTATTTTTATCCTGGAGAATTAAGGTAAATAAAATATTATTTGTGCCTGCTCCTCCTGCGCCGCCGCCGCTACTTGAAAAAGCTTGTCCAACTTCCGCAGTGACAAAATCTATATCAGGAAACGTACGGATTGTGTTGGCAATACTTGTTGCTTGTTTGGCCGCTTGGCTGACATTGGTTCCTGCTGGTAATTCAAGTGACATGAAAACAAAATCCTGATCAGCTTTTGGAAAAAATTCATTATGGACAAAGCCAAGCGGGAGAAGTAAATAAGAAAACAAAGAAAAAACAATTGCAATAAAAATGGTAGTCCTGCGTTTGCTTTTTGATTGTAAAATACCTTCAATAAAACGATGATATCTATCACTAATTATTGTAAAGTGGATAAGACCGTCATTGAGATACTGACGATTGCTGTTGGCATGTTGCTTTCGTGAAAGGAACTTATTTCGGATGGTTTCCCATAAAATATCCTTTACTTGCCAGGCAATAAAAAGGAATACTAATACAGTAAGAAATTCCAATAAAAAGAGATTTGTTTTTGGTATCAAAAAATTGATAGTTCCCAAAACAGCAATAAATAGAACTATTTGCAAGAGAATTACAACGCGCCGTGGCATATTTGGTTTCAAAAAAAAGATCACGGCAGGAAGCGTGATGAACATTGCAACAAAAAGGGATGCCATAAGCGTCGAAGACACAACTATAGGAATAGGTTTAATGAATTCACCGATAATGCCTGTTGAAAGAAGTAATGGGAGAAATGCCCAGACTGTTGTGACGGTTGTTGTAGAGATAGCAACAAGAAAATCACGCCATACAAGGAGTCCAGTTTGGGCAGGAGTAAACTTTCCTGTCCTGTGATACGCAGTCATGGCAGAAACAACGACGATAGTATCGTCTACCAAAAGTCCCAATGCCAAAAGGAGTGAGAAGAGAGAAATAAAACTTAACGCAATACCTGTCAAATTCATGATAGTAAAACTGATAAAAAATGTTAACGGGATAGCAATGGATGCAATCAGCGCTTGTCTTACCCCAAGGAAAATAAATAACACAATAAATACCAGAGCAATTGTGATAGCAAAATCCCTTTGCAAATCTCCGAATTGGTCACTGATTTTTTTTGCAGCGTTTTGCACAGAATAGACAGTGAACTGGTGATTTTTAATTCCTGGCTCATCGTCAAGCAATTTTTTTGTATCTTGATATGCCTTATCAGTATTTACTGAATTTGTTTTAAATACATTAAATGTGACAGCGCTCGAGGGTTTATTTCTTTTTGACGCGATAAAACCCGGATTTTGATCAGGTTTTGGTTTTTCGTACACATCAGCTATTTGTGAAAGAGGTACTACGTTGCCATTGATACTTATTTGCAGATTGCGAATATCTTCCAGAGAATTTGCCGCTTGATCCAGACTTATTGCAAATGTCGAAGTGTTGGTCGTGATGTTCCCAGCGGGGAATGCTTTGATAGCTGTCGCAATTATTTGAGACAATTGCTGCGGATTAAGGTTATATGTGGCAATAGATGCGGGGCGGATAACAATTTGCATTTCCTGTTCTTCCAATCCGCTGATATCCACCTTATCTACGCTAGGTAAGTCAACTATTTTTTGCCGTAAAGTTTTGGCATATCGCATGAGACTGCCGGAATCTTGAGATGTTGACAAGGTAAATGTCCAGACAGGAGCGTTGCTAAAATCAAGTTTTACTACATTAGGTGTTTTTGCGTCTTTTGGCAATGTTGTTACACTGTCTACCGCAGATTTTACATCTGCCCGCGCTTTATCCGGATCCACTCCGGATTCAAATTCCAGTTGGACAACAGAAACAGAATCTTGTGAAGAAGATGTAACAGTTTTCACTCTGGCAACAGACGAAACGCCGTCTTCAATAGGAATAGTTACCAGCGATTCTACATCTTTTGGTCCAGCTCCCGGCAAAACAGTTGAGACTATGACAATAGGAATTTTAATTTCAGGATTGAGTGTTTTGGGTAAATTAAAAAAACTATAGAATCCGATGCCAATAATAGTCAACGTTACCAGCAGAACCAAACGCTGATTGAGAATATATTTCGCGACAAACGAATTTTTTAGTTTTTGGTCAAATTTCAGGTTGTGTAGATAGGATGTATCTGCCATTTTATTTATTTTCTCCCTATGACTTTATCTCCCGCAGTAACATTCCTATCAAGAATAATCTCATCACCCGCATTGAGCCCGGACGTTACTGCTACGTAGTCACCATATACACTATCCAGTGTGACTTTTCTGCTGGCGACTGTGTTTTTTTTAATTATGTAAACGTATGCGTCATTTTGCGTCTGATATACGCTGTCAATGGGAACAAAGGGAACAACACTGCCAGTATCGGGTATGCCGACGGGGACATCTATTGTGATGTATCCTGCATTTGTTACTGCTGATTGTAACTCTTGAGGGATGCTATATAAAATTGCGTAAGAAGATCCTTCAGTTGCTTCTGTTGTCACATACCGGGGAGTAGTTGTATATGGTATATTTCCGATATGCAAAGTGCTGGGCTGGATTCTCGAAGCTGACGCGGCAATTTGACTGGGAACTGCAACAACCGCGGTGACATCAGGGTCGCCTGCCATAATTGTCGCTAGCGGAGTTCCGGGGGTAACTGTTTGTCCTATGTGTATATTCACCCGTTCCACAGTTCCTGCCACAGGACTTGCCGGATGCATAAGAGACGCATTTATATTTGCCAGATTTGCCTGCAAATTACTGACATCTTTACCCAGGGTCAACATTTTTTCTTGGATATCCAATTGTTTGAGTGTTATATCTTTTTGCAAGTTTGCCAATTGGGTTGGCGGGTTATTGGTATCTGTTTGAAATTGTGTTGCTCGTAGCGCTTGTTGGAGTTGATTAATGCCACTTTGTAACTGTGCTCTGAGTTGCTTTGTTTGGATGATTGTTTGTTGTGTGGTTGAGTTTGAAGGAGCTGCCTGGAGGTCATTTATAGATTGATTAAGAGATGTGAGAATATCCTGATTTTGGTTAATCAATGATTGAGTTTCATCCACAGATTTTGCAGAAATTGCCCGCAAATCTTCTGTGTTTTGTGCGGATGTTGTTGCTATATCACGCTGTTTATGTAATACATCCAATTGGGTTCCATAGGTTTGATTCGTGTTATTTGCCTGTACTTGTGCTATTTGTGCTTGTACTGCTGGGGCATCGCCGCCTTGATAATTACTGGATAGATTGATGAGTGTTGTTCCCCGGTTGACACTATCTCCTTCTGTGACATTGATGCTTTGTACGACTCCGGCAGTTTGGGCGACAATATTAATAACTCCTGATTTTTCAATCTTAGCAGACAGTGTAATTGTAGGCGCGTTACCGATATGGTAAAGTTTGACACTTTTCGGAGCGGGATTTTGTGCTTGTATATTTTTAGGTGCTTGGAGTACGTGAACCAAAAACATTACCAGAAAAAGCAGCACAAGTGCCAAAAAGAAATTCAAGAGCGGCCTGCGTCTGATATCTGCCACTACTTTTTCATATACATTTCTCCAACGGGAGCGTTCAAACGGATTAATCATACAAAATGAGCAGAAGAACGAAGCGAAAAATGGAGGGCAGCCCTTATCGCAAAATTCAATTCATCATATATTGTTGAGGTTAGATTGTCAAGCTTGCCCAAGAGGCCTATAAGAGGAAAAGATTAGGGTTGACAACTATATTTAATATGTTCTATTCTAGATTAGAAGCATGAAACGGATAAAACAGCGAAAATCCCATACTAATAAAACTCCTGTACTGCAAGTACGGCAGATTACTATCATAGTAGGTATACTTGTAGTACTAGTTGGAGTAGGTGGATTTATACAAAGACGGGCAATTACTCATTCTGTTTTAGGTGCCAGTGTTTTTCGTGGACTGTATGCGCAAGCAACGGTTTCCTTACCCTCTATTCCTACTGTAGTGTCATATAATGTATACTATAAAGCTGTCTCTGATTCGACATTTACTAACGCTATGAGAAATATTGCTCCAGCACCGACAGTTACCATATTATCTTTAAAAAAAGGTGTTGAATATCAATACAAAGTAGCTGGCCTAGACGCTTCCGGCCGGGAAATATGGTTCTCCCCCACTTCCGCTATTACCAATATGCAACCAATGTAGCAGATACAATAAAAATGTTTTTAATAGAAAACTGTATAGGTTCGATGATAGGGTTGTATATTACTTTGGTTTTGGCTAATGAGCCAGAGAACATTGTCAATTTCTCCGGCAGTGTATTTTTGTAATTGTTGTCTGAGCAGTTCTATACACCAGATAGTGACTGCACGTATTTCTATTTCTTCCCTACTGCCTGCAGGGATTAAAACATACTTATCTACTTTTTCACCTAGTTCTTTATTATACACAACCGCGCCATATTTTCGAAGCATTTGCGGGAGTTTATAGTCGGCAAATGCGGTGAGCAGATTGAGATTACTGATTTTAATATTTTCATATTTTTTCGTTAAGTAAGATAAATCTTGAGAAACAATTTGTGCGCGTTTTAAGAAAAAGATTTCTTTTCCCTCAATTACTGCGGTATCTCTGAATGAAGGGAAATTATCATAGACTAACTGCACAATGTTTATTGCGTCATACTCTATATGTGTCAAAGCATTCAGGAATTTACCAGCAAATTTTTCTTTAAGCACTTTTCCTGCTTCCTGTAAGTTCTCCATTCGTTTTTGCAGCAATGGTATATTTACATCATTACTGCCTCTAAATATATTTCGTGTTTGTTCAAGCGTTATTGAGGATAAATACTTTGCATCCAATATGGGGATTTTTTCTGCTAACGCGCGCTGAAAACATTTGATGAGTGAATACCAGCCACCTGTTGGAACTTCCCCTTTTGGCCAAGTTACTTGCCAACGTGGTTTGTCTTTCTCTGCCCAAAAACAAAAATTAACCACGTCTTCCAGAAAAATGAGCTGTACATCATCTATATAATTTCCTGTTGACCCATACCCTGTCTCAAGACTATCCAAGCCCTGCTGCATCTGTTGGTTCACGTGTTTCGCAACTTCTGTGAGTTTTGCTTCATTAATTGTTATGTGCTGCAAATTCTCAACAATAGGTTTTGTTGTAGTAAGTATATGAAGAGGATCTTCTTGGATAATTTGTAATTTCATTAGTATATTGTAGCAAAAGATTTTATAAGGTAAAGATAACAATGGTGGTTTTATTTGACGAAGTCAGCTTCCCCAATAACCCCCGACAGGAATTACACCTTATTTAAAGAAAATCTACTATATTATATCCCCAGTTGTGATTCTACTCAAATAAGTATTTTCATATTATTTTATGTGTTTTTTAAAAACTGCAATTTCTCCGTTTGCTCCTTTGAAGTTAAAACATTTATCAAATTCTTCAAAACTTACTTTTCTTGCTTTTATAGGAGGCAAGCCCGGATCATGGAGAATGATGTTCTTACCGTCAGTATCATAAAGAAGAACAAAATGTAAAGAAAAACCGTTATAGTGATTTAGAATTGCGGAATTAATTTCTGCGGCAATAATGGTATTCTCTTTGAGAAGCATACTGATTTCACTAACTGTTGCCCGTCTTGTCTCATGCTTTACTGTTTTGAGGAAATCAGGAATATATGGCAGAACGGATTGAAGATTGCTTCTAGTGAAATAATAGTTGGCAACTTCTTTTCCAACTGCAGTATTTAAATACTCAAATCCTTCTTCGTATAGCTTTTTATACTCAATAGGTTCAATATTTGTTATATCTAATCCTTTTTTGGCGAATTCCATTTCTCCAATAAATGTCCATGTTGCTTTACCTGGTATAGCTTTTGTTAAAGTATCTATCTCTTTCCATGTCAAATCTTTACCAAAGTAATATTTATGTATCATACGAAAAACCGCATTTACACAATGCATATTGTCTTTACTGTTAGAAACAAACGGAACACTTTTTCTCATCATATTTTTATCATACTTATTCTTCTTTATCATCAATGTAGTGGTACTGCATCAGAGATAGCATCTTGATTTGGAAATTCATTTCTTAATCTTTCAATATCTTTTTCCTCCATTTGCCAGTCCACAGCTCCAATATCTTCTTTCTTTTTCGATAAAACAATATCGTATTTGGTTATTATGGATAAAGGAAGTTTTTCTGCTTATTTTTCTATTTTTCGAATTCTTATACCATTTTGCGTAACTACAAGGTATTCGTGCAAACTGTCTTTGTGACTTTCCAACAATTTTTGCAGCCAGTACTGTTTTTTCGAAATATCTTTTGAATTCTTGAAACGGAAAAAAATAACTCCAGAATGTGAGAAGTGTTGACGAAAAATTAATTCTCCAAAATCACGATCATTGGTGATAAGAATGCGATGTTCAGCTGTAGCAAGAAATAAAACACTTTGATCTGATAAGGAACTAGGATAGTCACTCGCAATTGTTTTGACATCATGTCCTAATGAAGTTAAAAATCTGGCTAGTCTATATTCAGCATTAGCATCAAGCAGAAACTTCATATGTGTTTATGCTGTTTGATCTTGAAAAACAGGATAGACATCTTCTCCTCTGACCAGTTCTTTGGCGTACCATAAACACGCTTTAATATCCTCTGTGGTCAGTTGCGGGTAATCTGCAAATAACAGTTTTGTATCAGTATCTTCTTCAAGACGTTCTAACACAAGATCAACAGGAATACGAGTTCCCCTGATAACCGGCTTTCCGGCAAGAATTTCAGGGCTGATTACAATACGTTCTTGATATTTTTGTTGTGCTTTCATAATTCATTTATTATACCAAAGGATTGTAAGAACACAAGCAGAAATATGGTGAGAGATATATAAGTTTAATCAATAAGTTTGAGAAGAAAAGGGAATTCTTTGTAGGGTTGGTTGTAACTATCAGAGCCCATATGGCCTTCGCCTTTGGGGACGATGAGTTTGCCTTTGCCTACTTGATCCAACATATATCTTCCCTCTCCATCATTGCATCCCCATGGGTCATTGTCGGAATTGATAAAGATAATATCTTCTACATTTTCCGCAATCTTTTGCCAATTATATTGAACTTGCAAAATTTCCTCCGGCGCTTTGTTGTCTCGTGCATATCCAGAAATAACGATGGCTTGTTTTATTTTCACATCGATACTTTCTAAAACACTAAGCTGTAATGGACCTCCTGCTGAGTGACCGATAAGAATAGTTTCTGTTGTGTATGTTTCCTTCAAAGCAACTGGAAGCCAGTTTTTGATGTTAGGATGATCTGCATCAGGGAGTGCGGGTGTAGAAATTGTGTATCCTTTCTTTTCAAGTTCATTTGTAAGCCAGGGAATCCAGAAGGAGTCTTTTGTTTCTGAAGTCCCATGTAAGATAACAACATTTTTCATAGAGTAAACATAGCTATTGCTATTTTAAAGTGCTTCCCAGGAGAATACTATTGGCATAATAAAATCCGGTTTCGCTATCAGGGAGTATGTCATAGGTTTTGGTATC
>WNFI01603735.1_pt1 | contig 21976 bp, 17 predicted proteins | sample 5400471 | NCBI WGS metagenome assembly WNFI01 (sample SAMN13153348, study PRJNA577476) | soil metagenome | isolation source: 100 cm saprolite on Douglas fir-dominated hillslope | place: USA:California | collected 2013-09-17
GGGCTGGTCGCTCCGACAAGCGATGAAGATCCCAGCAACAGCACGCCGCCGACGGCAGACGCAACGGTGAAGAGGCTGGCTTTGGATGACGCTAGTGGTTTGAGCATTGGATTCTCCTTTGTCGGTCCCGGGACGCTACACGAGAGTTGAGTCGCCGCCTTTGCGACCGGCCTCGGTCAAGACGTCGGCAAGGTCCCACAGCTCCAAGCGCTCTACGCCAAGCGCGTTTGGCCTGGCATGTGGGTGAGTGTCACGGTACTACGAACCTACCCTTGAGTCCCAATTTGCGGTCGGGCAGTTTCACCATTGAGACGCAACCGACTCACAATCAAGGTGTTACAAGGCGAGCGGCCTTGTCGATGTGTACGGTCGACTCGCTCACAATTGCACCGTCATACTGCGGTCTCCGAGCGCGGGAAGACTCTTGTCCTCGGCCGTCAATGCGTGCGATGCTCCCGGACAGTTTGGCACGACCCACTTTTCTCTTATGAGGTAGTCATGGCCTGCAACCCCCAGGAGCTGAAGCACGTCCCTCTTTTCGCCCTCCTCGACGACGAGGAGACGGCCGTACTCGCCGCCCAGGTCGAGCTGAAGAAGTTCGCGCCGCGCGAGCGAATCTACAAGGCTGGCGAGGAGGGGGGGCGAGCCTACGTCATGGTCTCGGGGCGGGTCCGCGTCACGACCATCGACCAGGACCACCAGGAAGTCGTGGTCGACGAACCGGGGCACGGCGAGTTCTTCGGCTTCGCCTCCATGCTGGAGGGGACACCCCACCAAACCGACGCCCTCGCTGTCGAAGAGACGGCTTGTCTCGAAGTCGACCGCAAAGACATAGCGGTTCTCCTGGAGCGCAAGCCCCTGGCCGGGATGGACATGCTGACCGTGCTGGGCCGGCAATTTCACGCCGCGCAGCAGCTGGTCCGGGTCCGCGCGAGCCGGAATCCCAATGTCATCATCGAGACCGCGGCGACGGTGGGCGAGCGAGTCGCGGACCAAGTCGCCCGGTTCGGCGGCTCCTGGACGTTCATCATCCTCTTCGCGATCGTCGTCGCCATCTACTCGGCCGCCAACGTCTCTCTAGGCAACCGCGCCTGGGATCCCTATCCCTTCATCCTCCTGAACCTCTTCCTCTCCATGCTGGCCGCCATCCAGGCTCCGGTCATCATGATGAGCCAGAACCGGCAGGACACGAAGGATCGGCTGCGCGGCGAGCTCGATTATGAGGTGAACCGCCGCGCCGCGTCGGACATCCAAGGCCTGGCCAGCAAGTTGAACCTCCTGAGCGAGCACATCGGCGACATCAAGGACCTGCTGAGCCGGACCCCTCCCCCGAACCCTCGGGCCGAGTCCGCGCGGTAGTCCGTTCTGTATTTCGACATTCGTGTGACAGCTCGAGGACCTGCCTCAACAGCGGGCAGCACACGAATCGGATTCGAGATGGAACCCGGAGCTGCGGAGAGAGCCCCTTGCCGCTTAGAATTGAGGCCGTGATGCCCCGGGGGCGTGGCGGTTCGTGAGGGGAAGGGACTGTTGTTGAGGCCAATTCTCTGTCTGCCTTTGAGCGGGGTCCGGGCGCGGGAGCGAGGCCCCACGCATGCGCTGGCCGCCTTTCTGCTGCTCGCGGGCAGCATCGTCTGCGGGGAGCCCGTGCAAGGTCGGTTGAGCGGGATCGTCCTCGACCCGAGCGGAGCCGTGGTGCCCGGGGCGAGCGTCGCTCTGAGACATGCAGACACCGTTCTGGGCTCCGTGAAGACCGACGCCGAAGGTCGCTTCCTCTTCGAGCAGGTCGCGCCCGGCAAGTATGAGGTGGAGGTGCGACTTGACGGGTTCAAGGCGGCCCACGTGCGCGCCTCCGTCGGAAAGGGTTCGAGCCCTCCCCTGAGCATCCCCCTCGAGGTCGCTCCGGTCGCGGAGGAGGTGACGGTGGGAGAGGGCGGGCTCTCCACCCATCCCGGCGAGAACCGCGATGCCGCCACCGTGGATCGGAAGTTGCTGGACGGCCTGCCCGTCTTCGACCAAGACGTCATCTCCACCCTCTCGGGGTTTCTCGACCCAGGAGCCATCGGCTCCGACGGCGTCTCCCTCGTCGTGGACGGGGCAGAAGCCAACCGCGTGCTCGTGTCGCCCTCCGCCATTCAAGAGGTGCGGATCAACCAAAACCCATACTCCGCGGAGTACTACCGCCAAGGCCGGGGCCGGATCGAGATCGTCACGAAGAAAGAGGAGCCCGAGTACCACGGAGAGCTGAACGTGCTCTTCCGCGACTCGAGCCTCAACGCGAGAAGCCCGTTCGCTCCCCAGAAGGCCCCCGAGCAGCGCCGGGTCTACGAAGGGAACCTGTCGGGCCCCATAGGGCAGAGCAAGACCACGACGTTCCTCCTGACCCTGGACCGGCAAGAGGAAGATCTCCAGTCCATCGTAGTCGCCGCCGGCCCGGGGGGAGCGATCCGGGCCAACGTCGCCACGCCCCAGAGGAGACGACCTGGACCTGAATGACCGGATCGCATCCTCAAGAATCGTGAACCAGATCGTTCTCCACTTCGAATGGAACCACGGCTCCACCACGAGCCTCAATCCCGGAACGCGGATCGTCGTCCAGGACGCCTTCACCACGGGGGGCGCCCAGGCCGACCGGCGGCAGACGGAGATGGACTTCAAGCTCTTCGACACGTTCTCCTGGATCCTCGGGAAGCACTTGCTGAAGGCGGGCATCCAGGCCGCGGAATGGAGCCACCGGACGTACAACGATCTTTCGAACCGGGGGGGGACGTTCGTCTTTTCGAGCCTCGCCTCCTACCAGGCGGGCCAGCCCTACGCGTTCACGCAACAGGCGGGCAACGGCTTCGTCCCCCTCTTTCAGGAAATCGTCGGTGGCTTCGTGCAGGACGAATTCCAGGTCAGACCGAGCCTCTCCCTGGCCTTCGGCGGCCGGTATGACTACCAGAATTTCCTCCGCAGGGGTCACGTCGTGCCGCGCGTCTTCGCCGCATTCGCACCCGGAAGTGGGAAGAAGGTGGTGTTGAGGGCCGGGATCGGCCTCTTCAACGACCGCTTCCCCCCGGGCGCCTTCGCGAGCCTGCTTCAGCACGACGGATCCCACTTGAACAGCTACCTCGTCTTGAACCCGTCTTACCCCGGACTCGGGGGCGCGGGCCTCCTGGCCCAACCGCTGAACCTCGTCCGCTTCGCGCCGGCCATCACGACCCCCTACACGATCCAATACAGCTTCGGGGCGGAGTGGGCGGTCGCGACGGGGACGACGGTCTCCGCGACCTACCGAGCATCGCGGGGCGTGAGCCTCCTCCGTTCGCGCGACGTGAACGCACCCGCGGACCCCCCCTATACGGCCCGACCGGATCCCGCCTTGGGGCAGGTCCGGGAGATCGAGACGGCCGGGCGCCAGGTGGGTGATGCCCTCGAGCTCAGCTTCCGGGGGAAGATCGGGAAGAGGTTCAACGGGCTGGCCCAGTACGCGGTGAGCCGGACCGAGAACAACACGAGCGGCGTCAGTTTCTTCCCGTCAAACAACAGCGACCCCTTAGGGGAGTGGGGGCCGGCCGATTTCGACCAGCGGCATCGCCTGAATCTCCTGGGAACGGTGGACTTGCGGTGGATGAAGCTGGGCATAGGACTGAACGCGGCCTCCGGCAAGCCCTACACCCTGACGACCGGGATCGACAGCAACCATGATGGCTTCGCATCAGACCGCCCCCTGGGAGTGGGGAGGAACACCCTCCGGATCCCCGGCTACGCCAATCTCGACCTTTCGTTGACCCGGGAGATCCGGCTCGGTCCGGCAAGGGATGAAAAAGGCCCATCCATCAGGCTTGGTTTGAGCGTCTTCAACGCCTTGAACTCCTTCCACACAGCGACGATAGAGGGCGACGAGAGCTCACCCTTCTTCGGGCAGCCGATCGCCGCGCTACCCCCCCGGCGGCTTCAACTCTCCGCCAAGGTCAGCTTCTAAACGGTGATTGAACTAAGCCGCTTCGCGGCGGCTGGCTCTCACTACTGCGGGGCGAGTCCGTCAATCTGGTACTGCTCTCGGTAGAGATACGAGCCGTAGACGTTGACAAACGCACGGTCTTGGAAGCACGCGCCCGCAAGTTGACCTCGTCTTGTCAGCGTCAGTCGCCAGTCCCGCAAGGGGATAATTTCCCTGCCCTCACCCGACCGGATGCTCCCGCCCACTGCCAGCTCGCCCGTATCGAGGAGCGCCGCTTGAACGGGTCCGGTGGTCGGGGTCTCATATAGCGTGAGTGTGCCTGTCAGCCTGTCGTCCGCAAGAACAAGCGTCAACTGGGCAGGCTGCGGGATCACCGGAGGCTGGCCGGACAGACTAAAACACAGACTCTTGTTCGTCCCGGCTCCGAATAGTATGGTGCACGTTGTCATCGCGACACCTGACCACGTACCGACATACCGGGACTGCGAATCACTGGAGGCCCGCTCCACCGCGACCAGCGGAAGGGCGTATGACCCCCCTTTGTAACTAGCCGATATCTCAGCGGTGCCCGGACCGACTATTGTCACCAGGCCGCTCGAAGAGACTGTCGCCACACCCGGGTCGCTCGAGACCCACTCTGCCTTCCGCGTCACATCAAACGGAGGATCAGGGACGAACGGCGGCGGGAGGGGTCGAAACCCCGGATAGACGGTCGCCGTGAACGGCATCGTGTCGCCAACTCGGACCACGTTCATTCCGGCGACAATGACGAAGCCAACGGGCGGCTCCACATAGGGCGAGGGAGCGGGCCGGGGCGTGGGCGTTGGAGTAGCCGAGGTTACGGACCTTGTGTCGCCGCATCCCCACGCCAATTGCACGACGAGCAGGATCTCCCACGTCCCCGCTCTCCAGCTGCCCGCGCGGCTTGGGCTGCAGGGCATCATCTCGCCTTCGTAGTAGCAGGTCGCTCGCAATGATCAGGATACGGCCGCCTTGTCACGGTTGTAAAGGTGCGGTACTCGACCGCGCCAACGCTCCTCGTAGAAGGCCAGTGGGCTTAGTGAAGCAGAAGAGGGGATTCTGCCGAGCCGACCAAGCCCTATGAACTCAATCTAACCTGGCTCTCAAACCGTCTCGCTTGCTTCCGGAGCGCGCTCGGCCCCTGCAAACCTGCTGTTATTGGATCCGTCGCCATCCCTTGACAACCACATACTATGTATTACACGATATAAGCGATGGCACACCCTGAAGAGGATCTCGATCCGGTCCAGAAATGGGCGGTGCAGCTCCGCAAGGGCTCCTTGGAGCTTGCGATCATGGCCAGCCTCTGGTCCGGCAAGCTGTACGGCCTCGAGATCCTTCGTCAACTCGCGGACGGCTCCAGCCTGATCGTGCCGGAAGGAACGGTGTATCCCCTCCTGAGCCGGCTCAAGCAGGAAGGCTGGCTGGACGCGGAATGGGTCACGTCCGAGGCCGGCCATCCGCGGAAGTACTACAAGCTCACGCCGAGCGGGCGCCGGCACGCGCGCCAATTGGCCGGCTCCTGGTCGAGCCTTGCCGCGAGCCTCGACCGCCTCTTGAAGCCGGTGCTCAAGGAGGAAGACTGATGGGCGACGGGGCCCGCATGCTGGATGCCTACCTGAGCGAGCTGCGCACCCTGCTGCGCAACCTGCCCGAGCCGGAGGTCTCCGAGATCGAAGCCGAACTGCGGAGCCACGTCCGCGACAGCGGGACGCGTGGCGGGTTGATCGAGAGCGAGGTGGCCGCGACGCTCGCGCGTCTCGGCTCCCCGGCGGCGCTGGCGTCGCTGTACGACACCGATCGCCTGCTCGTGCGGGCGGGGCGCAGCCGGTCGCCGTGGCTGCTGCTCTGGAGCCTCTTCCGCTGGGCCGCCGTCAGCGTGGCCGGCATCTGCGTTCTCATCCCCGTGATCGGCGGCTACCTGGTAGCGGCGAGCTTCTTCATAGCCGCCCTCGTGAAGCCCTTCGCCCCCGATCGGGTGGGCTTGTGGAGGCTGAGCAACGACGAGTTCTCTCTCCGCCTCGGCCTGACCGCAACCGTCCCGCCCCGCGGCCAGGAACTGCTGGGCTGGGCGATCGTGCCCTTGGGCCTGATCGTCGGCTCAGGAACCTTCCTGCTGGCCGTCTGGTTCGGACGCTGGGCGATCCGGTCGCTTCCGACGGATCCCGCTCCACCCGACCCCCTGAGAGAGGAGACACGCCACGGCCTCGACGGGCGCGGGGGCGATCCGTGGCGCGCGCTGGCGCGAGAGCCGTTCGCTGGCTCTGGCCGAGCTCACCGTCGTCATTGCCCTGACTCTCGGCCACCGTCGGGTGCCTCTCAGCGCGACTCCCTTCTTCGTCGCGCTCGGATGGATCTCGCTGCGGCTGCGCGGCCTGGGCTGGCGTGATGTTGGGTTCACCTGGCCGCGGCGCTGGCGCGCCGAGCTCACGCTCGGGGCCCTGGCCGGCATCGGCATGGAGCTGCTCGCCGACTTCGTCACCGAGCCCGCGCTGGCCAGGCTCGTGGGCACGCCCGCGAATCTCTCGCCCCTGCGGCCGCTGATTGGGAACCTCCGGCTTCTTCTCTTAGCCCTGGTCGCGAATTGGCTCCTGGCAGCGGTCGGCGAGGAGATGGCGTTCCGAGGCTACCTGCTGAACCGTCTCGCCGACCTCGGCCGAGGCACGCCCGGGGCGTGGGTCTTAAGCCTCGTCAGCGTCAGTACTATTTTCGGCGCGTGCCACTACGAGGTCCAGGGCGTCACGGGCATGCTGCAGGAGGCATTCTCCGGGTTGCTCCTGGGCCTCTTGTATCTGGGCTGCGGCCGGCGGCTCGCGGTCCCGATAGTCGCCCACGGGATCTCCAACACTCTTGCCTTAGTCCTGATCTACTACGGCCGCTACTACGGCTTGTGACCGGCCCATCGCTCCCCCTCCGGCGCATTGCGACGTGCGGCCCGTAGGGGGCCCAACCTGTACCCGCCGAGCCCAAGGAATCCGGTGCGGCGACTCAGCGCGACATCAGTACCGGGAGCTTGGCCTCGTGGAGGGCCGTGCGGGTCACGCCGCCGAAGACGAGCTCGGTGAGCCGGGAATGGCCGTAGGCACCCATCACGACGAGGTCGGCGCCGAACGCGGAGGCACGAGAAAAGATCGTGCGACCGACTTCCTCGCCGCCCGACGCCATCCGTCGAACGTCCACCCGAACGCCATGCCGGGCGAGATGGCGTGCGATGTCGGCCCCCGGCTCCTCCCCGTGGTTTGCCGGGTGGCTCTGGTGGTCCACGACCAGCAGCTCCACCGCCTCCGCCCGCTCCAGGAACGGTAGGGCATCCGCGACGGCCCGGGTCGCTTCCCGGCCCGCGTTCCAGCCCACGAGGACACGACGTCCCGCGGATCGTGGCGGCTCCGGGGGCAGGAGCAAGACTGGCCGCCCCGAGGCCAAGACCAGGGTCTGCGGAAGGTCGAGCGGGATGGCATCGAGGCTAACGGACTCCGGTCGACCCACGATCGCCAGGTCCGCGTAGCGGGCATGGACCACCATGTCCTCGGCCACCAGGTGCCGGACGGACCTCCATTCCGTCTGTAACCCGCCTCCGCTTGCCGCCTTCTCGAAGGAATCTCGGAGCGTCTTCTCGTGCCGCGAGACCTCCGCGTCGTAGCTTGCGATCAGCTCCTCCATCGCACGGCCCCGCACGTAAGCCGCAGAGCCCTCGTTCGCCAGGGGAGGCCAGACGAAGGCCCCCGTCAGGTGCGCTCCGTGCTCCTGGGCCAGCCGGGCCGCGAACTCGATAAACCCGGAGCCCTCCCGCCGCCCATCCACGAAGACAACGACATCCTTGATCTCGACCATGGTAGTTCCCCTTATGGTAGTCGGTGCAGTCCGAAGGGGTAGAAGACCGTCGTTCCGCGCCGCGACGAATTGATCCGATCGTAGCCGTAGCGATCCCACTTTGTAAACCCAAGTCATGCCCTTGGCCAAGAGCCCGACGTCCATTTCGGATCGCTACCCTCCCCTACCAGTGTCACCCCCTTGGTCGCGGCCGTGACCCGTTGGACCCCGCGCCACCCCCGCCAGCCAAACGAGCAGACTGGGCACCAGAAGCACGTTGGCTAAGAGCATGCCGACTGCGGAGTCCGCCCAGGCCATAGCCGAGAGAATCGAGCCGCCGGCGACGACGCCGAACCCAGCCATCTGGATCCAGCGTGGATAAGCGTGGCGCGACGCCCAAACCAGTAGCAGCGCGGCAATCGTGTACAGACCGTTGGCGAGGAAGCCGGTCAACAGGACCGCGGCCCGGTGCCAGGCTAAGAAACCCGCGGTGTTCCCGGCACGGGCCAAGCCAGGCAGCACGAACATCTCGAAGGATTGGGCGGTCCAGTCGGCGCCGACCGCGGCGACGGTCAGCACCACAGCCGTCCTGAGGGGCGCCGGGGAAGCTCCCCGGGACCGGTGAGCCGCCGCGAAGCGGGCGTAGAAATTGAGAATCGTCACGGCCGCGACCGTCCAGGTAATCCAGCCCGTGGTCCACAAGAGTCGCCGCTGGGCGACGAAGCGAAGCCTGTCTGCCAGGTCGGCGTTTGTCTCCAGGCCGTGGCGAAGGATCAGCGCCATCGCCAAGCCCGCCGTGAGATGAGCCGCGAAGGCGAGCCACGCCGCGCGGCCTAAGCGCGGCCAGAGAACATCTCTCATGGCAGGTCCCGCACCGTCAGGTTGAGCCCGCGCCTTTCGCATTCCAATGCCAGCTCCGCGCGGCTCAACCAGCCATCGACGGGCACTATGCCCCCCTCCACGGCTGGTCCCGAGAGGAAACGCGCAGCCATGACGGCGGCGGGCATGACGGGGATTCTTTGCCCCGAGCTCTCCGCGAGCACGCAGGCCTGACGGCGGACAGGCTGGCCGCCCTTGAAGCCAGACGCCTCGACGGCGACGGCGCCCCAGTCGTGCCCTAGGAAGCCGAGAACCCCCATCGCGGGAGCGAGCCACCCGGCCCAGGGGCCCCACTGGATCCCGAGCCTCCTCGAGAGCCACGCCAAAACGGATGCGCCATGGTTGAAGAGGGCCAGCTCCGCCCCAACCCGGAACTCAACGCGGCGCGCGCCAAAGAGCGTCGGGAAGATCTCGTGGTCCGGCACGTCCACCAGATACCCGCGCTGCCGGCCAACCGGCGGAGGGAATTGGAACGAGCGAGGCTCGGACCAGCCGGGGACCTCACGCCATTCGCCTTCCCTCCAGAGCCGACAGGACTTGCCAAGGGAGGCCAGCAGCGAGGCGACGGTTCCCCGATTCCGCGGGAAGCGGTTCCCCGGGGCGATCTGGACGAAGAGGGTGTCGACCCGATCTATGTCCTCGACCGCCATCCGCGCCAGGAGCCCCGAGAGGCCGGGCACCGCGGACCAGCCGACGCACACGGCGGGAAGGACTCCGTCCTGCCTGGCTACCCATTCCCGTGCTCGCACAAAGAATTCTCGGTCATCGCACAGGTCAATGTAGGGCACGCCGTGTTCGACGCAGGCCTGGAGCAGCGTCAGGGGGAGCCCTTGATAAGGGCCGGCTGCGCACACCGCGGCGCGGACCAGGGGCACCAGGGCGTTGACGGTGGCTGGCTGCGTGAGATCGCACACGCAGGGCGTCAAGCGGTGCGAGAGGTCCGGGCCGACGCTACGCAGCAGCCCCTCCACCCCGTCCCGTCGACGGCCAGCGACCAAAAGGTTGGCGTCGGTGTGGCGCAGCAGATCCTGGACGAGAAGCGAACCGAAATACCCGCCTGCCCCGACCACCAGGATGCCGGAGGACTCTTGCCGCGTCACGAGGCGATTATTCCATCGTTGGTTCGCCCGGAATCATTCTTAAAGGTCCTTTGCAGCGGAGGGGCCTCGAGGAGGGGGCTGCCGACTCCACGCGACGGCTTGGTCAAGCGTCAGGAACTTTTGTCCCCCCCCGATCGTCACTAATACCGACACCCCTTTTGCTTGACACGTAGGCTGAGCCGTGCCCGGAATTTATTCCCGAATCCCCTAGGTCCGAACGGAGGCTACGCGATGTTGGCCCTCAACAGTCCGCTGGCCTGGATGATTGCCGCCACTACCCTCGTGTTCTTCTACCTCATCATGTCGATCCGGCGCATCGGACCGACGGAGGTCGGACTCGTCACCAAGCGCTTCGGCTGGCGCCGCCTGAGCCAGGAGAACCCCATCGCATTCGATAAGGAGGCTGGCTACCAAGCCGATCTGCTGATGCCGGGCCTTCGCTTCAAGCCATTCTTGGTCTACGCCGTGAGCAGGTTTCCCTGGGTGCAGGTGCCGGCGGGCGAGATCGGTGTCGTGATCGCTCAGGTGGGCAGGCCGCTTCCCATCGGAGCAAAGTCGGCGGTTTACAGGAAGGACTTTGGCAATTTCTCCGACTTGCGTAGTTTCGTCAGTAGCGGCGGGCAGAAGGGCGTGCAGCGACCCGTCCTGCCGCCGGGGACGCTCGTTCCGATTCATCCGGTCGGCTTCATGGTCGTCACGAAGAGCGAGGTGTATGGCCAGCCCATCTCGCCCGAGCTGCGGGCCAAGGCTGGCCGCGGCGGCCCGATCACGCCGGACGCGCTGGGCCTTGCTCGCGACCAACTCGATCTCGTTCGCATCGAGCCGCAGAGGCACGACGACGGCATGACCTACGACACCGTGGGCATCGTCACGACGTACGAGGGCGAGCCGCTCCAGTCGGGCGACATCGCCAGCCGCCTCGGGGCCTTCTCGGACGTTGAAGAGCTGGAGAAGAAAGGAGGGACCGACTCTGACATCATCGAGGCCCTCCTCGCTAGCAAGAACCACCTGCACAACAACTACCAGGAGTTCCAGGCCTTTCTCGATCACGGGGGCAAGATCGGCCTGCAGCACGATCCCCTCCTTTACGGGGCATACGCCCTGAACCCATTCCTGGTGACCGTCGAGCAGGTGCCGATGCTGCTGGTGAAGCAGGGGCAGGTGGCGGTCATGAAGGCATACGTGGGACTCGTGACCCAGGACACCTCCGGTGCCGAGTTCAAGTTCGGATCCCTGGTGCGACCCGGCCACCGCGGCGTTTGGCAGGAGCCCCTGCGCACCGGCAAGTACCCGATCAATCCCCGCTGCTACGAGGCCGAAATCGTGCCGACCTCGATCCTCAACCTGAACTGGGCAGACGCGGTGTCGGAGGCCCACCACCTCGATGCCCAATTGCAGCAGATCGTGGCCAAGAGCAGCGAGGGGTTCGTTTTCAAGATCGACCTCCAGGTCCAGATCCACGTCCCTGACACTAAGGCCCCGCGCGTGATCTCGATGGTAGGCACCATGCGCAACCTCGTGAACGAGGTGCTGCAGGCGGCGGTCGGCAACCACTTTCGCGACAAGCTCCAGAGCATGCCCGCGATCCGCTTCATCGAGACGCGCCAGCAGGTCCAGATGGAGGCGTTCGAGCACATACGCGAGCAGCTGGAGCAGTATCAGGTCGAGACGAAGGGCGTCTATATCCAGGACGTGATCTTGCCGGAAGATCTAGTGAAGGTCCTCACCCAGCGCGAGATCGCGAACCAAGAGATCGAGACGTTCAAGAAGCAGCGGTCGGCCCAGGAGGAGCGGATCGCGATGGAGCACTCCAAGGGGACGGCCGAGATGCAGGCGCAGCTCGCGCAATCCAAGGTCGGCGTTGAAATCAAGACCAACAACGCCAACGCCCGGGCCAAGGAAGGAAGCGGCGAGGCCGAGTACATAAGGCTGACGGGCACGGCCAGAGGCGCCGAGGTCGAGGCGGTCGGCCTGGCGCGCGCCAAGGGCTACCAAGCCCAGGTATCCGCGCTCGGCTCCACCGCGACTGCCCTGGTGAACGTGATCGGATCCCTGTCCGAGGGGCACGCCAAGTTCGTGCCCGACATACTGGTCACGGGCAGCGGCAACGGCGGCTCCGCCATCGACGGCCTCGCGGCAACGGCCATGCGCTTCCTGAGCGGCCCCGGCAAGAGCGCCTCCTCATCCGGCGCTTCGGCCCCGCCCGCAGCTTCGCCGGCTCCTCCCCCCCCGCCCGGAGGCCGAGGGACGCCGAGGTAAGAGTGATGTTTGGCCACACTGACTCGGCCGGTCACTAGCTGCTTCCCGGGACCGCAGAAACGCGAAGCCGGGACACGACGCCACGTGCGACGTCCGCCGCGGTGTCGATGCTCATCGGATCAGCATCAGAAGCTGATCCTAGCTCCGAGTTGAACGTTACGCGGCGGCGCTGCCTGGTTGAGTGTCCCGAAACCGCCGGCAGCCAGGTTTGTCGTGACAGACGCTGCCACTCCGGTCGTAAAGCTCGTTTGGTTGAAGGCGTTGAACAGGTCCGCCTGGATGGCGAGACGCACGTCGCCCTTGAGGCGGAATCCTTTGCGAAGGGACAGGTCGATGGTCCGGTAGCTGGGTCCCCTGAACTGGCCGCGTGTCGTGTTGCCCAGCCTGCCGTCCGGCGCGGGAACGAATGCCGCGGGGTTGAGCCAGTATAGGGTGCCGGGCGTCGTCGACCCGTTGGAACCGGAGAGATAGGGGTCTCCCCCGACGTAATCCGCGCGGCGGTTTCCGATGATCGTGTTGCCGGTGACAGTGAGAGGCGCTCCCGACTGGTAGCGGGCGATGCCGCTCACCTCCCAGCCGCCCAGCACAGCGCCGAGGCCCTTCTCTTCCTTGAAGAAGGGAAGCTTCCACGTCCAGGTGGCCACGATGATGTGGGGCCGGTCGAAGTCGCTTGGCCCGTAGTTGTAGTCTCGGCTGAAGGCGAAGTCGATCGTCTCGGTGCCACCCGTGCCGGCGGTGTTCGAGCTGGCGTTGTCACGGGCCCGGGAGAGGGTGTAGCTCACCGTCCAGCGGAGGTCGCCTAGACGCTTGGCGAGATACACCTGCATCGCGTGGTAGCTCGAGCTCGCGTCCGAGACACGCTGGAAGATCTGCGAATAGCCCTTGTAGGGGCGGAGGAAGTTCATGTTGGCCCGTTGGCCTGCGGGCAATGCGGCGTTGGCCGCGAGAACATCGAAGGACGGGAGGTTGATGTCGGGTTCGCGGATGAGGTTTTGGCCCTTGTTCCCGACGTAGCCGATCTCCCCGAAGACGCCCCACGGGAGCTCTCGTTGGAAGCTGATGCTCCAGTTCCACTCGCGGGGAACCTTCAGGTTGGGGTCGACGGCGGCAATGGCGCCGAGGGGCGCGGGTGCGGGGACGCTCCCGCCTCCGGGAGCGGCGAGGTTGCCGTTCTCGTACTGCGCGCTCAGGTTGTAGGGGGGGTCATTCAGCGTTCCACCGGCCCCGCCCCCGAAGAGAAGGTTGCCCTCGGGCCGGTCGTAGAAGAGCCCCACCCCCCCGCGAATCGCCGTCTTGCCGTCGTCGGCCGGCGTCCATGCGAAGCTGAAGCGCGGCGCGAACAGGCTCTGGGTCTGGTAGAAGCCCCGAGGGACGCCCGCGGGCACGGCCAGAACGGTGGCGCTGTTGCCGACCGGGACCCGGAAGAGCTCGCTGGAGGGAACGCCGTTTCCCGCCCGGACCATCCCGTCGAAGGGGTTGCCCAACCCCGGAACGAGGGTCCCCCGCCGGTTGACGGTGACGGCTTGGCTCGGGTCGTAGAGCGCGGGATCGAAGCTCGCCATGTTGTTGGCCTGCGTGTACATGGGCTGATGCCAGGTGTAACGCAGGCCTAGCTCGAAGCTCAGCCTACGCGAGGCCCGCCAGTTGTCCGACACGAAGCCCTCCGCTTGCCAGAAACGGAAGAACCCCACGGGGTCGAGCTGTGACTCGGAGTAGGTGCGGAAGTTTCCTAGAAGGGCGTCCGCGAAGGCGTTGCCGGTCGAGTTGGGGTTTCCGGCGGGGTTGAAGGAGAGCGAACCGGCGTAGAGGGAGCGGCCGTTTTGGTCCTTCCGGTCGCGGATGAAGAGAGCACCGGTCTTGAGGGTGTGCGCGCCTTTGACCCAGCTCAGGTTGTCGCTGAGCTGGATATCCGTGGTGGGGGAGATCAGCGTGCGGGCGGCGCCGAAGAAGCTCGCGTAGCCGCTGACGGTCGTGTCCGGGATACTGTTCTTGTAAGGGCCTCCGCCAACGAAGATCTGAGGGTATGTGAAACCATAGGTCTCGCGCTGCCAGGCGTGGCCGATGGGCGGTATGCGCTGACTGTTCCAGGAGGTATTGGCCTTGAACTCGTTGATGAGGTTGGATTGGATCGTCCAGCTGTGTCCCAACTGAATATTTCTCCCCGGGCGCTTGCGGTCGGTCGGTATCGTCGGAATCGCCGAGGTGATAAAAGTGCCCGTCGGATCCACCGTGTCATAATCATCGAGAAGGATCCGCAGGGTGAAGCGCTGGGTCTGCGACTGCTGCAGGTCCAATCGAATGAGGTCCTGCCGGAAGTCGAACGGGTTGTCGCCCTGGAAGAAGGCGTTGTTGGCGACCGCTTGGTCCGTGAAGGAGCGCGCCACCTGCTCCGCGTTCGCGTAAACCGCGGCGATGGCTCGTCCGTCGGGCGTGATCCTATTCGCGGGAATTATGTTCCCGGGGAAAGGCTGGCCCGTGAGCGGATCACGGATCGGCGACCGGAGCGCGCTGAAGTCCCCCCGTTCCATGGCGGTCGTCGGCAGCGTGCCTAGTGGGAATGTGGATAGGCGGCGGATCCTCTTCCACTCCTCTCCCACGTAAAAGAAGAGCTTGTCGTTCTTGATGGGGCCGCCCAGACTCCAGCCGAAATCGTTGTAGCGAAGCTTGGCCTTGGAAACGCCCTTTGCGTCGTTGAAGAAGTCATTGGCATCGAGGTGCTCGTTGCGCCCGTACTCGTAAGCGCTGCCGTGGAATTCGTTGCTGCCGCTTCTCGTGATGACGTTGATCGCCGCACCGGAGTTGCGGCCGTATTCCGCCGAGAAGTTCGATGTCTTGATCGAGACCTGATCGATGAAGTCGATACCGACGTTGCTGATCTGACTGTTGTTGGAGCCGGAGTCCATATTGAGTTGATCGACGTGTTGATGGCAAGGCCGACCGCGATGTTGAGGGCGTTTGTATCCAGGACGGGCGCGCCGGGGATCAGCGTCGCGAGCTGCATGTAGTTGCGGCCGTTCAGCGCCAGGTCCTGGACCTGCTCCCGGTCGACGACCCTCGCGATCTCGCCGGAGACGGTGTTCACGGTCTCGCCGGGCGCCCTCACCTCCAGCGCCTCGGTCACGGCGCCCACCTCGAGGCTAAAATTGACGCCGAGGCGCCCGTCGGCGGTGAGCACGTACCCCGTCTTCGTCACCTTCCGGAATCCGTTCAGTTCCGCGGTCACGGAATAGGTGCCCAGGGGCAGGCTCACCAGCACGTAGGCACCCCGCGCGTCGGTTGTCGTGGTCCTCGTGAGGTGTTGTCCGGACTCGGTAACCGTGACGCTCACACCGGGCAGCACCCCGCCCGAGCTGTCTGCGACCGTGCCCGAAATGCGGCCGGTGTTGGTCTGCGCCTGCGCGGTTAGGGGGCTCAGCGCCAGCACCGAGATCAGGAAGGCAAGCCTTCTGAGCGAGCTTCTCACCATCTCTAAGGTCTCCTTCGACGACGGCGTCGCCCAAGAGTCGGATACATCTCCGTCTCGATCCTTTCGGCGCAGTTTCAGCTTGCTTCTGCACCCACTCTGGCGCGACGATAAACCGCGATGCAGTCACGCCCTAGGCGCTTTCGGCGAACGAGCAAATTGCGTCGGTTAACGAGCACGTGGCTTACGCGAACGCGCCTGGCAGTCTCGGTGAACCGGCAGCAAGCCTAGGTCTATGGTGCGCCGAGATCGGCAGAGGTTGAGATCGAAGGAGATGATCCGCAGGACATTCGGGCGCTTCGCCATCGCCTTAGCCGCATGGCTGCCGTTCTTCGTGTTCTGGCTCTTGGTGGCGCTGTCGTTTGCGCGCGGTGGCTTTTCTACGGTTCTCACCGGAAGCCTGATCTCGATGGGAAGCGCGGGCCTGCTCGGCATCCCCGTCTGGCACGCCAGCCAACGTTGGCCTTGGCCCCTTGGGTTCAAACTGAACTTCTACCTACTTCAGATCGTCGGCGCAGTCGTATACGGAGCAGCTTGGGCTCTAGCTGTCTATGGGCTCGAATCCCTGCGTAACGGAAAGGCTTTACAGGGCTTCTGGTCAACGCCCGCTTTGGGCCGGCAGATGTTGATGGGCATCTGGTTTTACGCAGTGTTCGCGGGCATCTCTCATGCCGTGCAGACCCGGAATCGCTTGCACGAAAAGGAGACGCTTGCCGCGCGCGCGGAAGCTCTGGCGTCAGCCGCGCGTCTGGATGCCGTCCGCGCCAGGTTGAATCCACACTTCCTGTTTAACGCCCTTCACACAGTGTCGGCCCTGGTGAAGTTTCGTCCTGCGATGGCAGAAGCCGCTATCGAGCGCCTGGGGGACATGCTTCGCTACACGCTGAAGGAGGATGGCCGGCCACTGGTCGAGTTCTCCGAAGAATACGACTTCACACGTCAGTACCTTGCGTTCGAACAACTCCGCTATGAAGACCGCCTGAGAGTCGCTTTGGAAATTGATCCCGAGGCCTTCAATTTTGCCGTTCCACCGTTTTCGCTGCAGACTTTGGCCGAGAATGCAGTGCGCCATGCGATCTCTATCCGCCCGGAGGGCGGCTCTATCTGGATCTGGTGTACTTGCGAGGATGAAAGACTCACGGTGACGGTTCGAGACGACGGTCCCGGAGCACCGCCTGACGGTAGCCAATCACATCAGTTCGGCCTTCGGTCGTTGCAAGAACGTCTGCGGGCCGCTTTCGGACCTTCAAGTGACTTGCACATCCAGCGCAGCCCCGCCGGCTTCGAAGCGAGGTTCGTAGCCCCCGCTCCTTCCGAGTCGCCGGCCGCGGAACGAACAGGCATCGGCGGTGGACAGCGATGAGCGGTTCGGTCCTGATCGCCGATGATGAGCCGCTGGCTCGGCGTACAGTCCGGGAACATCTGCTCAGCCTCGGATGGAAGGGCCCGATTCATGAGGCGCGGGATGGCAATACGGCAATTGTGGTCGCGAACCAGCGACGTCCTGATCTTCTGTTTCTTGACATTGTGATGCCTGGCGCCACAGGACTGGAGGTTCTCGAACGGCTCGATTACGAGCCGAAGGTGATATTCACGACGGCTCACAATGAATACGCCGTCACCGCCTTCGAGCTCGGCGCGCTCGACTACCTGGTGAAGCCATTTGGACGTGAGCGGCTGGAACGGGTTCTCCGTCGAGCGCAGGCCACGTCGAACGAGTCGGCGACGCCCCTGGTCTCGCGCGCGAAAGAAACACTTGGACAGACACGCACCTTCTCGAGGATCTTTGTCCGCGACGGTAGCCGCATCGTTCCAATTCCCATCGCAAGCCTTGAGCGCGTACAGGGTTCCGATGACTATGTCACCCTTTGCACCATGACGAAGGAGTATCTCGTTAGCATCAGGTTGGCCGATCTCGAGGAGCGCCTGGGGAAAGCAAACTTCCTGAGAATTCACCGATCACACCTGGTCAATCTTGAACAGGTGACCTCGATTGAGCCCTACGACGCCGCACGGGTCCAAGTGGTCATGAAGAGCGGCGCAAGGATCGTCGCCAGTCGAGCAGGTTCGAGACGACTACGTGAGCTGGCTCTCTGAAAGCAGGTCGCAGGCCCCCATCACTCAATTTCGCGCCCAAACAGTCCAAACGGCGCATGGACATCATCGACGCCTCCGCCGTTGACGCCGACTAGTGGGCAGTCCTGCTCGGGCGACAATCGGTCGCTGGCTTTCTGAGCCGGTTGTACCTTCCCCCTTGACCTTCCCGATAACCATCTGTCATGTATTGACTTAGCCTGGCCGCACTCCCCCGTTCTGCTTGCAGAAGGCTCTTCGAGACTTGACAGGTGACCATTTAGTCACCTATTATTCCCTCGTGGACGCAATCTTTAGAGCCCTCGCCGACCCGACCCGTCGGAGCTTGCTGGACGAACTGTTCAAGGAGGACGGGCAAACGCTGGGCGCCCTCGACGCTCGACTGCCGATGACGCGCTTCGGCGTGATGAAGCACCTGCGGGTGCTCGAGGAGGCCGGCCTCGTCGTGACTCGGCGGCGCGGCCGCGAGAAATTGCACTTCCTCAACGCCGTGCCGATCCGGCTCATCCACGACCGGTGGGTAAGCAAATACGCCGAGCCCTGGGCCGCGGCGCTCAGTGGACTCAAGAGGGAATTGGAGGCGACGATGGAGAAGGTGTTTGAGATCTACATCAAGACTACTCCGGAGCGGCTGTGGCAGGCGATCACCGACCCCGAGATGAGGCAGAAGTACACCTTCGGGGTCGGCGTCTACTCGGACTGGAAGCCCGGCTCCCCCTACACCGCCAAGGCCGGTGCCGGGACGGTCGGCCCCTCCATGACGATCTCCGAGGGCGAGAACCTCGAGGTCGATCCGCCACGCCGCCTCGTCCAGAGCTTCAGGGCTCTCTGGAGCGACGACGTGAAACGCGAGGGGACATCCAGGGTCACGTGGGAGATCGAGCCGATACGAGACTCATGCCGCCTGACCGTCACCCACGACCAGCTGCGCGATGGGGCCAACTCCCAGCTGTACGGCGGCTGGATGATGGTCTTGTCTGGTCTGAAGACGTTGCTCGAGACCGGGGAGTCCCTCACGACGCCTGGCTCGCTGCAATATTTGGCCCGGTAGATCGACAGGCCCAAACAGGAGAACGGCGATGACTACCACAAAAACGAGGACGCACATTACCCAGGTGGGGACGGTCGGCGTCCCGGTAAGAGACCAGGACCGCGCCCTCGAGTTCTACGTTGACAAGCTCGGCTTCGAGAAGCGTCTCGACGTTCCCTATGGCGAGGGGGAGCGCTGGGTGGAGGTGGCGCCGTCGGGCGCGTCGACGACGATCGCCCTCGTGCGCGCGGGTGCGGGCGAGCCAAGCGGAATCGACACCCAGGTCCGCTTGACGACCAGGGACGCCCAAGCCGACCATGCGGATCTGCGGGCCCGCGGGGTCGATACGGACGGGGCGATCATGCGCTATCCGGTGCCGATGTTCGTCTTGCGGGATCCCGACGGCAACCAGCTCCGAGTAGTCGAGCGGCCCTGAGCCGGACGCAGGTCGGCCGCGCACCAGGTCCTGGGCGCGAGGCACTGCCGGTTCTGCTCGATGGCTATGGAGCCACGCGGACGCCCAACACGACCCTCTCTCCGGGCACGCCCTTCAGGCGGAAAACGAAGCTGCTGCCCGCGACCTGCCCGTCGCCCGCTATGATCCGGACGAGGCTGCTGGAAGGGCCGATCGTCACCCGCCAAAAGCCGGGAACGCCCGCGCCATCGACGATCTGCATCTCAATCCTGTTCTCGCCCGCCGCCCCGGCGAGGGTCCCCCCCGTCCGTCCCGCTTCGAGATAGACGAGGGCGGTGCCGTTGGCAATCATCTGTCCACGGCCGCCCCGGAGAAGGAGATCGCTTTGCCAGGGCAGGCTCAGCGGCTCCGACGCGCGGCGCAAGCCCAGCAGTGTCGTTGGCGGGAGGGTGATGCTTGTCGACGGCAGGGTGATCGTGGTCGGGATGGTCACCGTCGTGGGGGGCAGCGTGATGGGAAGGGTCACCGTCGTCGGCGGCAGAGTGATCGTGGTCGGAATGGTCACGGTCGTGGGCGGCAGCGTAATCGTGATCGGGATCGTGATCGGGGGAAGAGTCACACTCGTCGGCGGCGGCAAGAGGGTGGAGGTGGTCGTCGTCGTCGCCCCCGGGCGCGTCGTGGACGTCGGCCCCGGCACCGTAGTCTGCGGAGGGGAGGTGGCGGGAGGGCGCGTGGTATCGGTGCTACCCCCTCCCCCGGCGGCCACCGCGCCCCCTACCGCCACCGCGCCGCCGACGACGGCAGCCGTTGTCAGGGCGGCAGAGGTTCCGGTCCCGAGGATCCCCGCCGCCGCGAAGCCGCTCGGGATGACGGCGCCGCCGCCAACCCTGACGGCCGCCTTTTTCAGGAACGGGGCGCAGCCGTCGTCGGTCGGCACGACGGCCGGGTCATAGATCGGGGACTGTACGGCGTTGAAAGACTTGTCGACGACCTCGATGTAGTAGTCGAACCTTTGGAGCTGGCTCGTGGGCCTGGGGAGGATCGCCGAGTAGCACTCGCTCTCCGGCGACATCTCCACGAAAAACCAGCTGGCGCCCCGGCCGCGGAAATAGACGCGTGCTCGGCCTACCTCGACCGCGGGCTGAAAGCAGGCCTCGAAGCGCGGGTAGCCCTTCGCCACAATGCAGTGGACGGGCGTGTGCTCGATGAAGAGCGGTTCAGCGGCACACAGAACCGCCGGCATGAGTGCGGCGAGGGTCGCCGCGAGCGGCCGCCACGCGGAGGGATAAAGCACGCAGGTCCGCCCCCTGCTTCCAAGATAAAACCGCGCCGGGGCTCGTGCAAGTCAAAGAGGACGGTCCCCTCCCCCGAATTCTTCCACTTATTCGGTCCCGAGAGAGATCACTCTCTGGATGCAATCCACCACGTATCAGGGCGTTACGTTACGTGGTCCGGAAGCGGCGTGCCCCTCCGGATGGGTGGCCACGCCGGCGGAAAAGCAGGGTTTCCCCGACGACGAATTCCTCCTTTCCCCTACGCGTTTTTGGGGCTATTCGATCGTCAGGACGGCGTGGGCCGGATCGGGCGCCCCCAGCGCAACAGCCAGAGCCCCGGGCGATGCCCCCCCTACCGTGAGACGAAACTCGCCGGCGGCGCCCGTCTCGTTCCCGGCCTCATCCACGACCGTGAGCAGCGCGGGCTCGATCACGAACTCCACGCTCGTGGCGGCACCGGGGGCCAGGCTCACGCGCTTGACGGCCTTTAGGGCGGCCAGGGGCACGCGGCCAGAAGCCGAGAGGGGGGTCACGTACAGCTGCACCACTTCATCGGCCGCCATGGCGCCCGCATTCGTCACCCGCACGCGGGCCGAGACCTTCTCGCCACGCCTCGCCCGGGGCTTGGAGAGGTCGAGGGGACCGTAGCCGAAGCGGGTGTAACTCAAGCCGAAGCCGAAGGGGTAGAGTGGCTTTGCCGTCATGTAGCGGTAGGTTCGCCCGACCATCGAGTAGTCTTCGAAGGGCGGGAGCTGGTCCACCGATCTCGGGAACGTGATCGGCAGGCGCCCCGAGGGAGCCACCTCCCCGAAGAGCACGTCGGCTACCGCGCGTCCACCCTCTTGCCCGGGGTACCAAACGAAGAGGACCGCGTCCGCCATGTCGTCGACTTCGGGGCTCGCGATCGGGCTGCCACCCATCATCACCACGACGAGCTTCTTCGCCGCCACCCGCAAGGCACGCAGGAACTCCACCTGATTCGGGGGCAACCGCAGGTCAGAGCGGTCGCCCTTCGTTGGCGAGGCGATCGCCGCGCCCTCTTCGCCCTCGATCAGGTTCGAGAGGCCCATCACCGCGATCGTTGCGTCCGCCTCCTGGGCGTATCGGTAGGAGCCGGGTGAGAAGGGGTCGGCATTGGGGCGATCGGGCAGGCAGCCGGGGCGGAACTCGACGGAGGTGGCCGCGGAGACCTTCCCCACGATCCCCTGGAGCACGGTCGACAGGTCCTCATTCACGCCGTAGTAGTTCCCGAGCAGCACCGCGGCATCGGCGGCGTAGGGGCCGGTGACGAATACCTTGCGAAGATCCTTCCGCAAGGGCAGGGTGGCGTCCCTGTTCTTCAGCAGCACGAGGGACTTCACCGCGGCCTCGCGGGCCAGTCGGCGATGCTCGGGGGAGGCGATCGCGCTCTCCGGAACGCGCGCAAACGCCTGGCGGTCCTCAGGATCGAAGAACCCGAGCCGGAATTTCGTGCGCAGCAAATGGCCCAGGGCGGTGTCGACCTGCTCGTCGGTCACCAGGCCTCTCTTGACCGCTTCCGTCAGCGGGCTGTAGTCCGTGCAGGCCAGATCGGTCCCCCGGCTCACGGCGAGCGCGGCCGATTCCGCCGGGTCCTTCGTCACTTTGTGGTTCTTGTCGAAATCCGGGATGGCTCCGCAGTCCGAGACCACGTGGCCCTTGAAGCC
>WNFI01709629.1_pt1 | contig 21970 bp, 7 predicted proteins | sample 5400471 | NCBI WGS metagenome assembly WNFI01 (sample SAMN13153348, study PRJNA577476) | soil metagenome | isolation source: 100 cm saprolite on Douglas fir-dominated hillslope | place: USA:California | collected 2013-09-17
GCGCTGATGTTGGAAACCGCCGGCAGCGGCACCGTGGTGGTGATGTTCGAGGTGCTGTTGGTCAGGACGCTTCCGGCGAAATCGGTGCCGGTCGTCACAACACTGTTAAGCAGAGCCTGGTTCTGGATCTGCACGATGACGTTCATGGTGACCGAGAACCCCGGTTCGATGTTGCCGACGCTGCAGGTCACGCTGATAATGCCCGCTCCGCCCGCCGTGCACGTTCCCTGGCTGGCCGAAGCCACCTGAACGTTGGCCAGAGGCAGCAGAGTCACCGATCCGGAACCGGATGCAGTTCCCGCCGCACCGGCCAGAGCATAAACAAAGCTGGTCGGTGTGGGCGTGTCGATAATCGCAAATGTGCCATTGAATATCGGATTGGTGACGCCGGCGATAATGACCGACTGGCCAATGTTCAATCCATGGGAAGTGGTGGTGATGATGGTGGCCTTCGTGCCCGTCACGTCAATCGAAGCGCCCGGTACGCCCGCAGCCGCGATGGCCGCCGGCGACGGAGACAGGGTTTGAGTGATGTTCACCGCGTTCGCGGCGAACGGGAATGCCTGGGCGGTTGGGTTGGTTACGGTGATGGTGTAGGTGAGCTGAGTGGGCAGCGGCGTATTCACACCGATGGCCGTTACCCCGGTGATCTTCGTGGTCAGCACCGGGATATTCGCCGCCGACGGAGTGACTGCGGCGGAAGTGGGTGAAGCCAGGCTGAGGCCGGCCGAGTTGAGCGCCCGGGCGCAGAAGGCCACCGGGGTGCCGTTGGCCAGTCCGCCCACGATCGCCGTGGCGGTATTAATGCCCGCGGCCGGAGGAGGAATGGTTACCGGAACGGTCAGGAAGTTGCCAAGAGCGTCACACACAGCCACCTTGTAGCTCAGTATCGGCGGTGTGTTGAGCTGTGCCGGGGAAACCGGGAAGCTGACCGAAGCCTGCGTGTCTCCGGGGATTGCGACGGGCAGCCCGGGGGCCGCGGGAACCGGAGGAGTTGCCGACGGAGTCACCGCGTTGCTGGGTGAAGACGGCGCGCTGGATCCGATCGCGTTGGTGGCGACCACGGTGAACGTGTAGGTCTGGCCATTGGTCAGTCCGGGGAACAACAGCGTGGTGGCCGGATACAAAGAAACGCCGGCGACCGGAGTAACGGTGATGGGGGCCGGAACCGGACCGGCCGATGCGGCGGTGACGGTGTAGCTGCTGATGGGCTGGGCAATCTGCGAAGGACTCCAGCTCACAGAAGCGGATGCGTTACCGGCAACCGCGGTTACGTTCAGAGGCGATCCGGGTACTGCTGTCGCCACGGGCGGCGGGCAGTTGACCGGGAACGGAACAGGAGAGGGAGCGAAGGGGCCCGCCGGAGGCAGGCCCTGACAGGTCTGGAACCAGCGTCCTTTGCCCGGAACGACCGCGAGACTGTAGTCGTCGCCGCCGTAGGTCACGATATTGGCGGGATCGGTGGAGTCGATCGCCAGGCCGTTGATTCTGTCGATGTCAGGAAAGCTCGACGCAATCAGGTTCGGAGTGACGGTCGCTGTTGTCAGCCACGAGGTGTCAAGCGTGATAGCCGCCGCCTGGGCCGCGGGGGTGAAAGACGATGCATTGCCCGCCCACGAGATCAGTGGCGGAGCCAGTGCGCTGAAATACAGGTTGTTGCCGTTGATGTTCGGATAAACCTGATCGCCGGTCATGGAGATGGTTCCGGCCACCGCGGCCAGAGTGTTGGTGATATTCAGAGCGGGGTTGGGGTTGCCGATGGAGCAGGGTCCGTTGGGCGGAACCATACAGTTGGTATCGGCGTTCTTGATCACGAACGGACTGGTGCCATCCGCGCCCCACAGGTCGTGGCCGATCCAGGTCAGGCCGGAGGTATCGCGAGTGATGTTTGCGACCACCTGGATGAATTGATTGCAGGTGCCGAAGCCGGTGGAACTCGCGGTGCGCGGGCTGTTGAAGCGGAAAATGGCTGTGTTCTTCTTGAAACCGACCCAGACATCGCCCAGCGGACTGAGCGACAGAGAGGCGGGCAGGCCGGGAGCGACTCCCAGAACGTTGGCTAGTGAGCATCCGGTAAAGCCACCACCGAAACGCGCGCCAGTCTGGTTGCCGCCCATCAGAAAGACGCTGCTGAAATCGAGAGCGCCATGGCCGCTGTCGCCGCTGGGATCGAATCCAATGCGGACGACGCCCTGCGATGCCCTTTGCTCATCCAGGAAATACAGAGTTCCTTCGCCGGGTATCGTGCTTCCGGCCGGGGGCAGAGGATCGAACGCCATGGGGCCGCCGGTGATGGATGCGCCGTTGATCTTAAACGGGCACGAGCTGACGGTGATAGCGTAGGGGCCGGGAGCGTCCAGTTCGGGATCGATGCGGCAGAGCCCGAAATTGGCGTCGGCCACCCACAGGTGACGGACGGGTACACCGGTGAACGCGCTGGTGGCTGTGCCGTTGAGAATGATTCCCGCCAGGGGACCGGTAATCGGGTTAACCAGGTTCTGCGGGTTCGGCACGCCCAGATACTGAATGGTGGTGACCGGCGGATTGACTGCGATCTGGGCGTTCGCCGTCATGGCGACGAGCGCCATAAGAAGTAGCAGGCAGGCGAAAATTCGCGTGGAGCCTGCCCGTCCGCGGCGATCTTTCCGCTCGGCGACTGTTGTGGGTTTGGAGAATCTCATTTTTGTGCCTTCCCGTCCGGAGCTCGAGCCCCTGGGACTGTTCAATTTGGACAAAGCCTTCATCCATCCATTCGCGTACTGAAAAACCGTCATGCGGCACACGCAAGCTCATTGCCGGCGACAGTCAAAGCCTTCACTCCCGATCTCGGACCGGAATCCGTGAGACGAGACGGAGGAAGGTCAAGCTAATACTTCTCTTTTAAACCCCGACAATTAGAGGGGGATTGAGCGCAGATTAAACTTGTTAATCCGTCGCTCTTGTCGCATGGTCAGGTCGAAATCGTGCGAACCATGCATTGCAATTTCTTTTTCAATCGGTGCTGCCGCTCTTTGAGAGGCCGCCGTCGCATTCGCGACGCCGGCCCCGCAAGAGGTTGGCGGGGAGGGCGCGACGCCCGCCCCGCATGTTCACTAGGTCAGACTGAAGCTGAACGGAATTACCGTTCCATCGTTCAGGGTGATCGTCCCGGTGTACGTTCCCAGCGCTTTTCCCGCCGTGGTAAAGGTCGAGGTCCAGAGTCCGTTGTTCACGGTGAAACTCAGCGTGGTGGTTGCTCCGCCGGGTGCCGTGATGGTGGCCGAACCGATCCCCGGAGGAGTCAGCGTGGGAGCAATCACAGGCGACGAAACCGATTTTCCGTTGACGTCGCACGCCCGGAAGCTGATCGGAATCGAAGTGGTGGTTGCTTTGACGAAGGCCGGCGATCCGGCCGGTACGAGCGGCGGCAGAATTACCAGACCCGGCCCGGCGGTACAGCCGGCTACGTAGTTCACCGTCAGTATTCCGGTCGCAAAGGTAATGGTGTAGTTGTTCGAGCTCTGCCCCGAACAGGTGATGAGATGGAGGCCGCCGTTGCTGCTGCTGGCGGTGCATTTCAAAGTGCCGGTCAGGGAAGCCGGCGTATCCGCGCCGACCAAGCCGGCGTAGATTGCGCCCGCGGTCAGCGACGGTGCGGGAGCGCCCAGATTCATCGACTGGCTGGCCGGAGTGATGGTAAGCGCCGCGCGGGTGACGGTTGCAATGCCGTTCAGCAGCGAGACCGTGTAGTTGTTAACCAGCCGGTTCAACGGGTCCGTGAGGGCCGCCATGGAAGTGTAGGTTCCCACGGGACTGGTAACGCCCGGAGCGGCGACGAACGCGGTAATTCCGTCCGCGACGGTCGGTCCGCCCAGCACAATGGCCGGGTTAGCCGCGCCGTAGACGCGGGTGAAGGTTGGCGCGGTCACGGTCAGCGGGAACGGCGTGATGGTGTAAGTCCCGGCAATGCGCGTGATCGTGTAGTTGGGTGCGGCGAGGCCGGTGACGGCGCCCACCGTGATCGGGTACGACGTTGCCGGAAGCACCGGAATGACCGGGCTGGTGGCCGTCGCGGTAGTGGTGAGGGTTGCGGTCAGCACATCGCCGTTTTTCAGTCCGATGAACGAGGTGGTCAGACCTGCGGGTGCGCTGCCATAGACGCCGGTCGCCGGGTTGGCGACAACCGTCAGCGGCGCCGGACTTACCGTCAGTGTGCCCGGAACCTGTGTGACTACGTAGTTCGCAATGTTCGCGCCCGTGACGGAAACGATGGTGATCGGATACGCACCAGCCGGACTGGCGGCGGTGGCGGTGGTGGTGGCGGTTACGGTGAAGGTGTCGCCATTGAGCGCGCCGGCGATGGTAAACGTAAACGCCGGGTTCGCGCTGCCATAAGGACGGCTGACGTTGTTCGCGGTGACGGTCAGCGGAGCGCCGGCCACGACCACGGGGGTCACGGTCAGCGTTCCATTCACCAGCGTGATGGAGTAATTGGACAACACCGCGGGCAGGCCAACCGCTGTCGGAACGATCGGATAAGTTCCCGCCGGGCTGCTTGCGGTGTCGTTGGAGGTGTAGGTCGCGGTGATGGCATCCCCGTTCAGTATGCCGGTGATGGTGCCGGTAAAGACCGGGTCGGCGGCCCCGAAAGCGCGGGTTTGATTGTCCGCGGTGATGTTCAACGGCGCCGGCGTAATGGTGAAGGTGCCGGGAATGGTGGCAAACGTGTAGTTGGCGGCTGACAGTCCGGTGATGACGCAGGTGATGGTGTAGATGTTGGTCGGGCTGCTCACCGGGCTGGTCACCGTGACGGTGGCGGGCAGGCTGCAGGTCGGCGTTCCGGTTACAACCGCGCTGGTGTCGCCGTTCATGAAGCCGGAATAGGCGAAGCCCAGAGTAATCGGAATTGCGCTTCCGTACACATTGGAAGTTGGTGTGGGCACCACGGTCAGCACAGCCGTCGTGATGGTCAGTACGCCCGGGGTTGCAGTGCTTCCGGTGAAGCTGCCGGATGTCGCAAAGGTTGCGCCGATGGCATGAGGTCCGACTGCCAGGGTCCCGAGGTTGACATTCAACACGGCGACTCCCAGGCTGCTGGTGGTGGCCGAGCCAAAGGCTGTGCCATCGATCGTGAACGACACGGTCTGGCCCGCGAGGCTGGTCGCCGGGCTGGTGCGAGTAAGATGCGCGGAGAGGCTGGTGGGCGCGCCGTAACCCGCGGTCACCGGTGAAACGGTCAGCGTCGTGGCGATGGTGGTTGTGCTGACCGGTATGACCGTAACCGTTGCCGTGGCCGAATCGTTGGCCGGAACGGGGTTGACTGCCGACTTATTGGCGACGGCAATGGTGTTGCTGATGATGGCGCCCGGCGCCAGCGAAGGATCGCTGGTGACGTTGAGGATAAATGTCTCAGTCGCCGCCGCAGCGAGGCTGGGGAAGTTAGCGGTTACAGGCGTGCCGGTGCCGCCGCTGCAGAAGCCAGTGGTGGCGCCCGGGAACCAGCATGACGGAGTGCTTGCGGTGCCGCCGCCTTCTGTGGCGTCGGGCAGGGCCTGTGCGTATTGGAACGACGTTGGCGTCGGAACGGCTGTGACAGTAAACGTTCCGCTAAAGGGCGAAGCCGGTGTCAGCAGCGAAACCGTGACCGGTTCTCCCGCGACAATCGCGTGCGGAAGAGCAGTGGTAACGGTTACAACTCCGCCGCTGCGCACAGCGCCCGCCGGAGCCGGAATGATGCCGACGTTTCCGCCCACCGACAGAGACGCGGGCAGGCTGTTGGAAACCACGACCGAAGATGCGCCAGGGCCGCTGTTGGTGAGGCTGACTGTATAAGCGATCGGCGCGCCCACTTCGACCGAAGCCGGTGCGGGCGTGGCCGTGAGCACGAGGTTGGCGACGGCGCAGCCGCGCGGCGGATTGGCGATCACTTCCTGGATCTGTCCCGGACGGTTAATCGGCGTGTTCGCGATATTGGCCAGAGCGCCGCCCCCGAGAATCCTCTGTACGGCGATGCCAAAGGCGTCGTCGGCGGTAAAGAGGAACTGGCCGGTGGAATCGATGTCCATGCCCTCGGGCGCTGAAATGAAGCTCGAAACACTCGTTCTTACGTTGTTAGAGAGAGTGCCGGTCGCCGATACGCTTGCCGAGTTAATGACCGGGCTGGTAATGCCGCTCTCAAAAATAGCTTCGTTGTCGGGGGTCAGGACAATGGAACTCGAACCGGCACCGTTGAAGTTAAAAGGACTGCCGGGGATGGGCGTCAGCACTCCGCCCGCCACGCTCCACGCGTCGGTCGACAGGCTGATGGTGGAGGCCTCGCTGCCAAACAGCATATTGCCGCCGCAACTGGCCTGCAGTCCGGTGATCGCTCCGGTCCCGGTTTTCGGGAAGGGCGATCCGGCGACCGCGGTCAGTGAGCCGTCGGCGTTGATGATAAAGACCGAAACCGAATTGAGGTTCGAAAGGGCCAGGTAATCGACACCGGCGTTCGAAAAAGCCCTCATGCCCGCCGAAGGCGAGCAGCAGTTGGCGATGGAAGAGATGGCCGGGGCCACGGGAATGGAAAGCGTCCCGTTCGCGGGGCTGATGGCGAACGTATTGATCGTGCCGTTGCTGGAAGCGAAAAGGTAGCTGCCGTTCGGGCTGGCCGCCAGTGAGATGCCCTGACAGCTATCCAGCGTCAGTCCCGAGGGAAACAGCGTCGGCGGCTGCGGCACCGGCGGCGGTCCCGGCAACGGCGGAGGAAACGACTGGAGCGAACCACCCGGCTGCACCGTGAAAGAAGTAATGGATTGATCGCTCGCGTTGGATACGAACACGAAGCCGCCCGACTGCACCATCCGCGTCAGACCACGGCAGGGTGTGCCGTCGGCGCCATTGCTGCCGGTGGTGGCCGGCGAACCCGGCAATTCGGTCAGCGCGCCGCTCGTGCCATCGACGGTGTAAGCCGAGATGTTATTGGGCGTGCCCTGATTGTTGACGTAAATGGTTGAGTTGGGAAAAGTCTGAGCGAAAGAGCTCAGGGGAAGCGCAAGCGCCATCATCAGCGTCGCAACCATCAGGAAGACATAAATCGCCGGTCTTCCGTTTGTCAGTGCTTGTGCAGCGAGGGGATTTCGCGGTGTTCGCATAAAGATCTCTCCGGGGCAAATCTCTGTACTCATGTGTAGGAGCATTTTTTTCGTCCGGCCTTTGCCGCTAACGCAGGACCGGCTACATCGGTACAACTACTTCTTGCACTGTTGCCAGAGGGTTAGCCCGGAAGGGTTCTTGCTTCTGCCCCCTTGATGCGCCAGTGGGGGCCGGCGGGATATTTTCCGCCGACCCTCTGGGTTCGGTTATGGGTTACGGGACGATATAAATGTGTCCCTGGCCAATCGCGCCGGTGGTCGGAGGCTTGAAGCCGCTTTTCTGCGCGCTCAGGTTATCCAGCGGCAGGGTGCTCGGGTCGTCTCCGATCGCCATGCTCGCCGTGCTGGTGGCATCGCTGAAAGCCAGGGCCGTTACCGGACCAATCTGAACGTTGATGGTGCGCAAAGCGTCCAGCGAGGCCTGCTCGACCCAGGGAATCTGGGTGGTGCAGATAGCGCCAAACTGGTCGACTTCGGGCACCGTGAGCGTTCCGCTGTCGTTCGGGTTGCTGCCCATGCTGCCCAGATAGATCGCCCGCGCGGTCAGAGGATCGCCGAGTCCGGGCGAGATTGCCACACCGACCGGCGGCAGGCACTTTTCCCTGTCGAGCGCCGGGCCGATTGCGATTGCGCCGGGATTGACGAAGAGCTGCGGAGCCAGACCGCCCAGAGGACTCTGGAGCCTGGAGAGCGCTTTCTTGACCACCACGGCGCCGCCGCGTTGCACATCCGGCGATGCCGCCACAATCTGGGTCACCTGGCCGCCGATGGCGAACTGACCGTTGAGGTTGACCTGCGGGGCCAGTTCACCCAGGAACAGATCGCTTCCCCTGAAGGCCATGCTGAGTACACCGATTCCGGAAGCCGCACCGACCGCGACGGGCGCGCTCGGAGCCGTCAGCGGCGTCTTGATCTTGTTGATCGTGGCGCGGTCGGAATAGCCGATGTAAACCGATCCGTCGTTGGCGACGCCCACGCTGTTAGGCATGGCGACGGCATACACGGTGCTCGGACCGGCCTGGAGCGATCCGGTCTGGCTTACTGTGCCGCCGGTGGCATCGGGAATGAAGACCAGTCTGACAATGCCCCGGCCTGGTGCGCTTGAGTCCGGAACGTAGACATTCAGAGTGCCATTGGCGTTGGGAGTCGGATCCAGCGCGGGCTGTCCCGGCAGGAAAGTACCAATCCCGTTGTTGCCGCCAGGGATAGCCGCCGGGGGCTCAACGAAGGTGAAGCAATTGGTCAGCGATCCCGAGCCGTCAGCCGGATTGATGGAGATCTTGCAGAAGCCGAGCTGTTCGTCGGAAACCCAGTAGTTGGTTTTGAGAAACACCAGGCCCCTGGGGTGAGTGACGCCGGAGACGAGGAGAATCGCGCGGCGGGCAGCGGCCTGCTGTTGCGGGCTTACGTTGTTGTCATTACCGATGCTGCTGGTGATGACGCACGTGGCCTGCTCGATGACCTGGGCAGGCGTGAGCTTATTGTTCGGGGCGCCAGGAGGCGGGACCGGAAGTATGCCGGAAGGCTGGCATTCATCCGATGTCCGAACTCCGGCGATCTGCGCGGCGCCGTTCACTGTGACTGCCGTTGGGGTCGGGGGCAGCTCATAGCACCGGCCGGTGCGGGGCAGATTCCCGGCAACTCCGATCGGCGGCGCTTCCAGAGTTTCATCCATACAGAACGTCATGTCGGCGATCTTGTACGTGACGCCGTGCCGGTCGGGGGGCGTTATGACGAGTGGCCGCATGGCATCCAGCGCCGGGCTGCCGGTGGGGGGGAAGGCCGGTAGTGCGGGCTGGACCCAGTTAATGGAAAATCCAAGCGTGAACGAGGCGGGGCCGGTGTGGCCGGGATTTGTGCCCTGGTCAACGATGTAGCCCTGGTGCGCATAGACCCGCAGGTCGGCGGCGGAGAGGGTGTCGTAGAGGATTGTGCGCTTGCCGTTGAACCAATACAGATAACGGCCATCGGCGACCTTCGAGTTGAACTGGTCGGTGTCCATGCCTTCCTGGGTCTGGAGCGTGCCTATTTCCAGCAGGGCCACGCAGTCGGCGGTGAAGTTGCACTTGTCGGCGTTGACCAGTTTGTTGAGGAAGCCGGCCTGCTGCATCCACAGGTCATGACCTACCCAGGCGATGCTGAGCAGAGTCTTGCCGTTGTCGGAGGTTCCGACCCGTTCCACGATGTTCGCCTGGGGCGACATCGCCGGAGTCAGAGGGTTCCTGACGCGCCAGATGTCGCCGCTGCCCTGCATGATGAAGTAGAGCTTGCCATCGGGGCCGAGGCGGGCGCATTCAATGTTGCGGTTCGCGCCTGCCGGCAAGCCGTTGGCAAAAATCGAAAGCGGGCCCTGCGCGGCATCGTCGTTGAAGATGAAGACGCGGGAGCCGGGTACGCCCGGTACGGCATCCTTGATCACCGTCCAGGCCGGGTTCGCCGGATCGGGGATGAACTCAAGACGCTCGATGGACTTGATGCCGGCGGCGAAGACATAGCCGCTGCTGCCATTCACGCCGAAGGTCTCAGCCTGATAATCCGCCGACTGGCTGACGCCAGGCAGATCGCAGTGGTTCAGATCCCGCTGCAGCCGACCGGTCTGATCGGGGATGACGCGGCAGAAGCCGGATGCGCCGTCGCTGACCCACCAGTTCCAGGACACGCCGCCGGGGGCGGCCGGGTTGGGGACCATTGCTTTGACGATGCCACGGGGCCGGAACAGCGACGCCGATGCCCTGTCTACGATGATGGCGGCATTGTTGTTCACCGCCGGGCCGTTGTTGTTGACCTGGGCCAGTCCGGCTGCGGTCAGCAACAGAATCGCCGCCAGTGCCTGCCAGGTTTTCCGGGGGGCCTGCAAAAGTATGGAGTTCATAATCGGTTCCTCTTTTTTTCGTGAATGCTGCTGTTTCTTTTCCTGCCTGCCATCCCGCCCCTGTTCGATCCGGAAGTTTGGGATGAGTGAACTTTGCGGAGCCGCCGGGCCGAAGCCCGGCGGCTCTGAAGCGGGTTAGCGCAATGCTGTGACACCCGAGGTTGCAACGCCACCCGCGCTGGAGGTGATCGTCACCAGACCCGGGGGCGGTATGTTGCTGACCCGGATGGAGAAGATGCCCTGCGCGAACGGGATGATCGGACCCATGACGCCGACGTAGGGCTGCAGGGTGGCCGGGTTGATGATGTCGAGAGTCATAGTCAGCGTCACCCCAGGCGTAAAGTCGCTGGCGTTGACGATGAGGCGGCCCTTGATGCGGCGGTAAACCACGTTACTGATGGTGACCACATCGGTATTCGGATTCACGATCAGAGGAACAACCACACTGCCCGCCAGGTTCGGCGCGACGCTGCTGGTTCCGGTGACGGTGAGGCTGAACGTTTGCGGCAGCGTCAGGATCGGCACGTTCGGCGCTGTGATGGCAACGCTGATCGATCCATCCGGGTTGATGACTTGCGGACCGAGCGCTCCGCCGGCGGCGGTGAAAGCCGCATCCGGAGTTACGGTGAAGGCCAGCGTGCCGCCCGCGGGGTCAACACCGGTGATGAGAAGCGTTCCGGCGGAGCCTCCGTTGATCGGGTTGGGCGTGGCTACGGCATTGACCGTCGGCAGAGTTCCCGGCGGCGCAGGTACGATCGGCACGGTGACGTTGGCCGGGAGCGAAGGAGCCGAACCCGGTGCGGTCACGATGAGCTGGAACGTCAGGCTCGTCGGGCCGCCAACTGCCGGCGCGAGGAACGTGAAGGTAGGCGTGTTGATCGTGTTGCCGAAAGGAATCACGACCGGGTTACCCGGATTGATGATCTGGGTCCAGGCAAAGGCCCCGTTCGGCGGCGTGCTGGCGGTCCCATCCAGCGTGACCGAGGTTCCGGGGAACGGCGGATTAGGCGTGGAGGTGAACGTCGGACGCGCCACGGAGGCAAAGGTACCGGCGGTACAGGTCAGCGGCGGAGCCGTCATATCGGGCCACGGGCTGAGCTGCGTGGTGTTCTGGTTGGGGAAGAACCCAACCGGTTCGATTCCAAGCTGGGTCTGAACGCTGTCGAAAACACCGCTCAGGAAAGGCAGCGGACCGACACCCACGTTCAGGAACAGGATGTCCTGGAAGTTCGAGCTCGGCGGAGGATTGCCGGGTACGAGGTTTTCCGGGAAGATGAATTCCGGTGTCGGGAGCTGATACTCGCCGAAATCCAGACCGTTTTTGTTCTTGCCGGTGACCGCGCCGCTGACGCGCGCGCCCACGTTCTGGCTGGCCGGACGGAAGTCGCCGCCCTGGGGGAAGCGCATGCGCCAGCGGCCCTTGACGCCGATGCCCGGAGGTCCAAGCTCGACAGGGAAGTTCGAAGACCACGCCGGCTGCCGGAAGATCACGTTGCCGTTGCAATCCACATCGATGGCCGAGATATCGACCGTGCGCTGCGGATCGCTGGTGAAGCCTTCCACTCGGGTGCGAACTCCCGCTTCCTGCGGGAAAGCCGGGTTGGCGAGGCCCGCGGTGCCCTGAATCAGATCGTTGATGACCAAATACGCCGGATCGGAGTTGGGGGTGGTGAAGGTGCCCAGGCTGGCCACAACTTCCGTGGCGCTCAGGTACGGTGCGCCGAGGGTATCGACTTCGAGCGTGCCGATCACCGAGACGAAGTCGCCCACTTCAAAGGGAACTTCGAGGTACGGGTCCTGCGGAAACGGATTATCAGGCGTCGCTGGAGCGCCCGGAGGGTTCATGGTAAAGATGTACACAAGACTGCCGGCGAGCTTCGGATCGCGCGGACGGTTGATTTCAGGGCACTGCGGATCGTCGTTGCCGGTGAAAACAGCCGTCGGAGGCGCACCCGCCGGAACTGCCAGCACATAAGGATCGATCGTTCCGGGGATTCCCAGTTCAGCGCCGGTGTAGGTAGCCGGAGGAGCGACCGGCATACACATCGGATAGCCGATTTCCGAGCGTACGGTCGGGTTGCCCTGGTCGACCGTGAAGCGCGGATCGGGCGACTGACCGGCCGAGTAGCGGCCTCTGACGATCGTCTGCGCGGTGGGCGTGCCATCCGGGTTCGGAATCGCGTACTTGAGTTTCGGATCGTTGATCTGGACCTTCGTGTTGTTCACAACCATGGTGCCGTTGGCGTAATCCATCGAATCGATGAAGCCCTGAATGGTGTTGGCAAATTCCTGGAAGATGAAGATCAGACCGACAATGTGTTGTCCGTTGGGCAGAATGTTGGCGTCAATGTGCGCCTCATACGTGCCGGGGAAGCGATTGAGGTCGGCCATGGCCAGCCCCGATTCATAAGGCGTGGTGCCCACGACCGTCCGGGGATTCAGTTCGAACATCTCTTCCCAGGTGATGAGCGTGTTGGGGAAGACCACGACCACGTTCTGCGGCACCTGGTACATGACGTTGTTGATCTGAATCCAGCCGCCGGTGGTCTTGCACTGGTCGGGCAGCGGCGGATTGACCGGCGACTGGGTCGAATTGAAGTCCAGTGCCGGGGGCGGATTCACATCTTTGTTGCAGATGCCCGGCGTCGCATCCAGCGAAGCGAACTGGATGAGTCCGGTGTCGTGGACGCCCGCGGAAATCGTCTGGTAAGCGGGCATGACCACGGGCGCCGGCGGAATAGCGGCCGGCAAAGGCCAGTTGGTTGGTGTGACGCCTGTCGGTGTCGTGGTGCCCGCCTGGGCGGACATGCTTCCGCTCAGCCCCAGCACCGCCACCATTAGCAGCAGAACAAACCCCGCCACCTTGAGAGTGTTTTTTGTATTGAATGCCATTGAAAAGCTCCTTCCGTCGTACAGCGATTGGTTCTTGCTGCTCTGCCGTGCTGAGGTCCGGGGTTGACCAGGTACTGTCTGCAAAAGATTGAGGGTCCGCATTACTTCACCCCCAGGAGGTTTTCGAGGAACGTCGGCAGCGGTTTGCCGCCGTTCTGACCGGTCGCGGGCACTTCCACCTGCTGACCTGTCGCCTGCCCTGGATTCGCGGGATCGTTCCGGACCGGATAGCCGCCGGCATCGAAGGGATGGCCGTTATTGGTGAACAACTGAGGATGATCGAAGGGGGCCGCCTGGACCACGGTGCGCTGATCGGTCAGACCGTTGCGCAGAAAGTCGACCAGATCGGTCTTGTCCTGCAGGGTGAGTCCGAGAGCGCTGATGTCGGGGTCCATGTAGTGGATTTCTTCGACGGTGTTGAAATCGCCGCCCCGGTCGTAGAACTCCACCACCTGCTCCAGCGTGAGCTGGCTGCCGTTGTGGAAGTAAGGAGCGGTGAGCGCGACGTTGCGGAGCTGCGGGGCCTTGAAGAACCCGCCGCGCGCAATTTCATCGGTGCAGCTCAGAGGCGCGGGAGCGATACCGTCGCCCGGCCGTCCGGGAATCTCCTGCACGAACGTGGGATCGGAGCATACCTTCTGGCGCAGGAACTCGGCCTGAGACAGAGGAGCGCCGGCCACCGGATCGGTGCCCAGCAATCCGCCGTCTTCCGCGGTCGACCGCACGCCGATGTGGTAGTAGCCGGTATCGTAAACACGGATCTGAACATCGCCCATCACCATGCGTTCCACCGGGACCTGAGTTACTGTCCCGACCGTGGCGTTGGAGAGTTCCGGACCGCCATGGCACACAATGCACTGCCCTTTAGTCTGGAAGACATTCAAGCCGCGAAGCTGAGGCAGAGTCAGGGCCGTTGGACCGTTGGCATAGCTGATCTTGATGTCGAACGACGATACCGGCGGATTGCCGAACATCAGAGTGAGCGTGCCGCTGGCATAGTCGATGAAGGAATCGGTGATCCCGGCGCCCATCACCCGTCCGTCGCCGTAATCGAACGCGAAGACGTCCTGGTCGCTGGCATCCTGGATCGGATTCAATCCCTGAACCGACAGAGTGTAGGGATCGACGCCCGGCTGAAGCTGGATCGTATAAGCCTGGGTTTTGCCGTCGCCGGTCAGCGTGTAGGTCTGCCGGGCTTCGAGATACTTGTCGAAGGGCGTCTGGTCGGCGATCAGCGTGCTCTCATACATCTGGATGGCAACTCCCCAGAACAGCGAGAAGTTGTATTCCATCTGCGAGTACTGCTCGGAACCCGCGGGGCAGGCCGCGCCTGAAGCGGCCGGATTGCCATCCGCGCCGATGCAGATATTGTCTTTGAACTGCCACCATTCCGGCTGGAAGGCCTGCTGGATCAGGGCCATATAAGAGGTGTTGATTCCCGGCTTGGGCGAATTCGAGAACGCGCCCAGAACGCTGTCGGTGGGATCGACCATCTGCTGGGCCAGGGGTATACGCGCCAGCAGCTTTCTGCCTACGTGGTGGAAGTTGCGTCCGTTGGCCGACATCTCGGTGCCGTTAAGAATCGGACCGAGCGCCTGCGAGCAGAGCGCGGAGTTGACCATGCCGACCACGGCCGGACCGAGCTTGCCATCCGTCGCGTCGGCCACCAGCAGGTGGGTCGCTTTGTCGCGCGCGCCGAACGGGTTGGCGCCGTTGCAAACGTTCTGTGCGCGCCCGTCCCAGAAATTGCGGAAATTGAATACCGCGTCCACCACGCTGGGAGTGTTGCGTCCGGTGGTCCGGCGGGTGTTGATGACCTTGCCCGCGTTGAGCGGATCGGGATACGAGAACACGCCGTCGGCCACGATGGTATTGCTTTCCACCGAGGCCGTGCTTACCGTGCTGGTTCCGCCCTGGACCACGGGGACGATGTTCGGTCCCGGACCGCCGCCCGGAGGAAGACGGTTGCCGCCTGGGCCGCCACCGTCGCCGTCGCCGCCGCGGGTGAAGCCGGGGCCGTCGCCGCTGCCGGTATTGTCGCCGCCGACGATTTCAGCAACGCCGCCATCCACCGGATTGGGGTTGCCCGCCGCTGTGGGTACGGTCACTGAACCGAAGGTGGAATTGATCACGCCCTGCGAGCCCGACACGTCATTCACGTCGGAGATTACGCTGAAGCGGTCCTTAACATTGGAGACTTTGCGGAACGGAAAGTCGCCGTCGTGATAGCCGCCGAAGCCCGCGTCGGGGCTGCCGGCTTTGTAATGGTAGTTGGGGCCCATGGTGTTGTTGACCGGGTTGCCCAGCTGGAAAACGTTGTCGCCGCCCGCCTGGCCGGGATTAACGCTGTTAGTGGCCCGGCTGTCTGCTCCGGCGTTGAAATGGCAGCTCGCGCAGGCCTGTTTGTCATCGCTGCCCGCCTGCATGTCCCAGAAGAGGGCCTTGCCCAGTTGGATCGCCGCCGTCTTGTCGGCGAGGATTCCTTCCATTCCGAATACCGCCGGAACCGGCACTGCCGAAAGAGGCCCGAGCGGACGCAGTGGAACCACCATCTGTCCATTGAGGAAGGCGCTCTGGGCTCGAACATGGCCGTAATAGCCGAACACCACCACGAGGGCGACGACCACGATGGCCACGATGCGCGGCGTCCTGCGGGTCAGGTATGGCGCTTGAATACGTGTCATAACTCTTATCTTTCCCGTACCGGAAGCCTGTTGCTTCGGGAACGATTTGTGAACTGGACTGAATTTTTTCCCACCGGAACCGCCGTTGCCCGTCGTGCAAACAGCTCGTCTCAACCTTGAATTCCGTCGTTCAATGTCGGGGGAAGATCTTTTCTTCTGGTCCTGCTGCATCCGTCTGTCGTTTGCCCTGCCGCGGATCATCCGTCTTGCTGATTTGCGGTCGGGGCCGTTGCTTTTTCGCTCACCTTTGCGGCCCCTGGGGGAAGGCCAATTGCGGTTACGAAAGTCGCAATCTTCAGTGACTGGTTGAGGATGGACCCTGGAGATTAAGGGTCTATTGGACGCGGATTAATTATTTTTAATCTGCCCTATATTTTTCCCAATGTTGTCAATAATTTGCGGGCTGCCTGGCCTTCATCCAGGACCATGAATACCCGGACAAATGAGGTTAAATCGCAGTCCCTTAATATATTTAAACTGTTTATTATCAATAGTTTATATTGATTTTGGCGGGCGCTTTCGATCCTTAAGAGTCGTCCTGAGACCGTGAATCGCCGGAAGGCGAACTGACCTGTAGAGCCGTGATTGGCTAACTTCGACCCTCAAATTCACTGGCCGAATCCCAGGAAATGGGGCGGAATCTGTTGGCTGATCGGATGCCAGTCCAGAGTACTTTCGGACAATGAACCGATGCAAGATGAGGTACATGTACCTCGGGGCCGCCAATTGCGTGGTTAAAGGGGCCAAAAGCCTGGAGTTCCTACATTTTCATCCCGCGAGAAAAAAACAAAGTCAAAAACCAGAAATCCTGAAACACGGAGGGCACGGAGGAAAAACCGGAGGGCACGGAGGATTTTTTGGGGTTGGGTCGGTGTGCCCGGCTTTCATGTGTGAACTTCGAAGTTATTCTTCGGGGCTGTCCAGGCTTTCGATTCCGCGACACAACCCCAAAAAACCTCTGCTTCCTCCGGTTTTTTCCTCCGTTTCCTCCGTGTTTCAGGATTTCTGGTTTTGACTTTGTTTTTTTCTTGCGGGATGAAATAAGGAGGAAAGAATTGCAAGGGACGGGAGTGTCGATTTGTTTCCGAAACAAAAGAGGTTCGCTGATGCTGCGCGCGTTGCGTTCTTTGCTGTGGATGCCCTGGATCGCGGCTCCCGGCATATAATCTCCCGCGGAGACCATTCATGCGCTTAAAGCGGCAAACGTGTGCGATCACATCGGTTCTTTTTCTCTTCCTGCATACTCTCGCGGTAAGCGCGCAGACGTCCGGTAAGCCTCAGGCAGCGGCGGCCCCCACCACTGCGGTAGCCCCCGTAACCGAGACCGTCCAGGGCACGGAGATCACCGATCCCTACCGCTGGCTCGAAGACCAGAACAGCGCTCAGACCCGGGTCTGGATCGATGCGCAGAACGCCTATACGGATTCCATTCTGGCCGCGGTTCCAGGCCGCGAAGCGCTTCGTAAGAAGGTCGAGGCCCTGCTCAAAATCGAAACCATGAGCAGCCCGGTCGAGCGTAACGGACGCTACTTCTTTACCCGGCGGCAGCCCGATCAGGACCAGCCGGTCCTTTATATGCGCCAGGGCCTCGACGGGAAGGATCAACTGCTGGTGGATCCGCTGGTTCTCAGTCCGCGGCACACCATCTCCGTCAGCCTCATCTCCGTCTCGCATGGATGGCGCGCTCATTATTTATGCTCTGCGTCAGGGCGGCGAAGACGAGTTCACGCCCCGCCTCTTCGATGTTGCGGCGCACAAAGATCTGCCGGAGAAATTCCCCCGCGCGCGCTATTCCGGTATCTCCATCCTGCCCGATAAGAGCGGCATATACCTGACCCGCCAGACCGACCAGGGCCCTCGCGTGTTTTTTCACAAAATGGGGACCGTCGGCGAAGCCGATACCGAAATCTTCGGCAAAGGCTACGGCCCGGAAAAGATCATCACCAGCGGGCTTTCCTGGGATGGACGCTACCTGATCGTCCAGGTGATGCACGGCGCGGCCGCCGTCAGGACCGAGCTGTATTCCCAGGATTTAAAAACCAAAGGTCCGCTGACGACCGTCGTCAACGATCTTTCAGCGGTCTTCGTGACCATGGGAGGGGGCGACCTGTCGATGCCCGCTGTCGGCGCCTGGGACAAGATGTATCTTCGCACCAACTGGAACGCGCCCCGATGGCGCGTGATGGAAGTGGATCTGAAAAAACCCGGGCGCGAACACTGGCGGGAAGTGATTCCCCAGGGCAAAGGCGTGCTCGACAGCCTCGCGCTCGTCGGCGGAAAGCTTGCCGTGACCGTGAGCCAGGATGTCATCGTCCATTCCCTTCTGTATGAGACCACCGGCAAATTTCTGCATGAGATCGTTCCGCCCACGCTGGGAAACCTCTCGGCGCTTCGCGGAAGCCTGGAAAGCCCCGACGCGTTTTATAGCTTCTCGTCTTTCCATGTGCCCCCGACGATCTATCGCTACAATGTGGCCACTGGCTACCCGCCGGCAGTCTGGTTCCGGTCGCAGGTGCCCCTGAAGACCGATCAGTATGAAGTGAAGCAGGTCTGGTATCCCTCGAAGGATGGCGTCCGCATTCCCATGTTTCTCGCGCACGCCAAAGGAATCAAACTGGATGGCTCTCATCCCACGCTGCTGACCGGCTACGGCGGATTCAACCTCAGGTCCAATCCCGGGTTCAGCGCCTTCGCCGCAGCCTGGATGTCCAGCGGCGGCGTCTGGGCTCTGGCCAACCTGCGGGGCGGTAGTGAGTTCGGCGAGGACTGGCATCACGCCGGAATGCTCGACAAAAAGCAGAATGTCTTTGACGACTTCATCGCTGCCGCCGAATGGCTGGTGAAAAACGGATACACCACCCCCGCGCGCCTCGCGATTCGCGGACGCAGCAACGGCGGGCTGCTGGTGGGCGCGGCCATGACCCAGCGCCCCGATCTCTTCGGCGCCGTGAGCTGCGGATATCCGCTGCTCGACATGGTCCGCTATCACAAATTCCTGGTGGCCGGATACTGGGTGCCGGAATACGGCTCGTCTGAAAATCCCGAACAGTTCAAATACATCTACGCTTACTCGCCCTATCATCGCGTGAAGGCCGGGGAAAAGTATCCGGCGGTGCTGTTCATCACCGGCGACTCCGACACCAGAGTGTCGCCTCTTCATGCGCGCAAGATGACCGCGTTGATGCAGGCCTCCACGGGCTCCGGTAACCCTGTCCTGCTGCACTACGACACGCAAGCCGGCCACTCCGGCGGCACGCCGATCGGTAAGGAGATCGACGATGTTACCGACGAACTGGGCTTTCTGATGTGGCAGACGGGAAGCGGCAAATAGCGAAGAGCAATTGGCAAATAGCATCGGTGGTTGTTTTTATCTGCGTTCATCGGCGAAAATCAGCGGCCAATTATTTTGCTCTCCCAATAAAAAATCGGGTAATTGACCACCGACGCCGTTCGAAGCGCAGGTTTTCAATTACCCGATTTCAAATTACCCGATTACCAAATCTCTATTGGTGGTGATGCTGGTGCTCGTCGGTGGTGGCTGCCGGAGCCACCGCCGGTTTTTCTTCCATATGGTGATGGTGGTGTTCCTGCTGCTGCTGGTCGGCGGCGGCCGCCGCGGCGGTTTCTTTCTCCAGGAAGCCGATGATGGCGTCGGCGTCCATATCCACCAGACGCAGGTTGGGCATCAGTACCTGCTTGTATTGCTTAAATAATGCCGCTTGTATTGCTTAAATAATGCCGTTGCGGTCGGGTCGCCCTGGGCCAGCATCTCATCGGGTCTGAGAATAAAGCGCCGCAGCCAGTTGCGGTCGCGAACGCTGGTCACGCCCAGAAGGTCGGGTCCGATTTTGTCGCCGTGTCCGATGGTGTGGCAGGCCGAGCACCCGCTGGCGAACACGTAGCGTCCATGGTCGAGGTTGAGCGGAGCGGCATTGGCATAATCGGCTTTAGGCGTGAGTCTCTTCGCGTTGGTCCAGCTGTTGAGCCAGTCGCCGATCATGATGGAGAGCAGCCGGGCGTTGTCGGTGGCGGTGTTCTGCATCCATTGGCCGGAGGGCTCGTTCCCCAGGGCTATTTTGGCCATGTGACCGTCGCGGTCGTTGGGGTCAGGCTCCTGATAGAGCCCGATCTTTTTGCTGATCAGATCGATATCTTCTTTTTTGCCGGTCAGGAACAGCCAGCCGGGGCCGGTGTGATAGTTCTCGGAATATTTCTTGAGCACTTCCGGCGTATCGCGGTCCGGATCGATGGTGATGGAGTAAAAGAAAATGTCTTTGCCGACCCGGTCGCCCAGCATCTGCTGTACCTGGGCCAGGCGCGCCGTCATCAGCGGGCAGGAATCCACGCAATTGGTATAGATAAGGTCGATGACTACGATCTTGCCCTTGAGCAGATCGTCATAAAATTTAACCGGCTTGCCGTCCTGTGTGGTCAGAGTGACGTTGGGGAAGTAATCTTTCCCCCAGCGGCTCTGGGCCTGAACGGGACGAGTTCCCGGAAAGAACACTACGCAGGCCAGCGCAATGGCAGCCGCGGTGACCAGTGTCCAACTCTTCCGTCGCATGTGGTGCTCCTTGAGAGCTGCTGGCTTCTGAGAGCTGCTGGCTTCTGGCTGCTAGCTGCTTGCTTAAAACCTGCTCAAAATCCCTGTCTTGAATTAAACCAAATTCCGAATACCAATTTCCAATTACCAACGATTAGCGGCCGGAAGCAAGTAGCTAATAGCCAGTAGCTCTTCACAAACCTGCGGACCGGCCCGAAGGCCGGTCCGCACAGTCTGATTATTTCGTCGGCCGTTCTTAGCCAACCACCAACTACCGAATACCAAAAGCCGGCAGCTAGTAGCCAGCAGCCAGTAGCGCTGTGGGGATCGGCCCGCAAGGGCCGGTCCCCACAGCCTGGTTAGAACGCTGTCGGAGCGATGTCGTCCGGTGCGACAAACGACACACCCTGAGGCGTCGGGATCGGGGTCGGCAGCGGGCGCGTGAAGGGCGCTCCGTTGTCGTCGATTTCCCAGCGAACGAGCATCGGGCCAGGATCTGGCCTTCTTCGAAGTGGATGTGGATCGGGTGATCCCAGCCACCGCCACCGTTGACCAGGGTCCAGACTTCACGGCTGCCGGCGTGCGGCGCGGCCGAGACTCGTCCGAAGCTGGCGTTCAGCATCGGGCCGTTATCGGTACGCACGCCCCACGGACCAGGCTGATTGCCTGCGCCCGTGAAGAAGGCCGCGGGATCGCCGGCCGGCAGAGGCTGAGAAGCGCCGCTGCCGAACACGAAGGTCCGCTGACGGGCCACAGGAATCGCCGACAGATCCGGGTTCGGAATCAGGGTCGCGGGCACCTGGCTCTGGTCGGGCTGAGCCGGGTTGCGGACGATCCGGAATTCCAGGAACTTGCCCACGCAGGGATCGGAAGACTTGCCGGCAATAGCGTCGGCAATCGACAGATCCTTGGAAGGCTTTTTGCCATCGTTGTGCTCGACCACATTGACCAGCCACACTTTGGAGCCGATGCTGTAGCGCGAGAAGTCGATGACCCAGTCATAGCGTTCGGCGATGCCCTGCTCGTCCGAAACCAGTTGCGGTACCGGTACGGGCAGCAGGTTTCCGTCGTTCGCGATCTGAATCATCGGCGTTCCATCCGACAGACCGTAAGCGAAGAAACGCGAAACACTGGCGTTCAGGATGCGGAAGCGGTACTTGCGGCGCTCCACTTCGAAGAACGGTTTGTAAGCCAGGTTGACGCACATCACGTCGCCCAGGAACCCGTCGAAGTCGAAGATGTCGAAGTACAACTGGCCGGTCGAGTCGAAGGCCTTCTCCGCGAACATCAGGTTCACGTCGTATTCCAGGTTGGCGAAATCCTTCGAGGTGCCCGAGGGCAGGCGCAGGTTGACGCCGTCGTTGATGCCTTCGTTGCCGCGATCCAGGCCGCTGTAGATGTTGAACATCGCGGCGTTGCCCTTATACACGTTCTGCGAAGTGAAGCTGAACATGTGATCGTGGAACCAGTGGGTGCTCATCGTCTCCTTCCAGTCGCCGGGCACCTTGGTCAGTCCGCCGCTGCCGTCGGGGCTCGAAGCCCGGATGTCGGTGGCGTTGACGTTCAGGGTGTCGCGTCCGGCGAGCACGATCGGCCAGTGATAGTCGTAGAACTGCCCCGGGAAGAAGAAAGCGCCGGTGAAGCCGTCGTTTTCCGCGCCGTGGTGGCCGTTGTGCTCGTGAGTGGAGATGGTGTTGCGCCCGAAGCCGTTGTTCTGTGTGACATCGGCGGGCAGGCGATTGTGATGGCGGAACAGGATCGGCTCGCCATACTTGCCGATGGCCAGTTTCGGAGGAATCGTTCCGTTGAAGGTCCAGACCGAATTCAGGTTCTGCGTCGGCAGCCCCGGATGGAACTTCAGAGGCAGCGG